>Ga0210034_1000162_pt1 | contig 83168 bp, 93 predicted proteins | sample CryGeymeta201505_FD_185466 | JGI IMG/M metagenome (GOLD analysis project Ga0210034, IMG submission 185466) | Groundwater microbial communities from Crystal Geyser aquifers in Utah, USA - Crystal Geyser metaG 2015-05 (SPAdes) (version 2) | ecosystem: Environmental > Aquatic > Deep subsurface >... | reverse complement strand
ACATCGTGGCCAAGTAGCCGCTTGGCAAGAAATTATTAAAAATATTGAGCAGGCTACTATTATTACCGAATCTACGTCTAAAGCCTCTTGTCATTTGTCCGAAATGTGCGTAAACTGAGCAATTACTAAAATATCTTATTTAAAATCCGACAAAAATTCTGTTTGTTCTTTATTTCTCATTATTTCTTTTAACAATTGTTTGGCTAAAGAAGATCGTTTATCCGGCAAATTATCATAAATTGTCTGCTTAAATGGTATTGCCTCTTCTAATTTTGAACCTTCTAAAGCCCTGTCTCCGATAGCAATAGAAAATTGATCACTGTGCGCAAAATCACTGGTCTTATTAAATGTCATCTTAAATGATACACCATCGGCAGTTTTAAAATCATACATATGTCCCCGCTTCGTCATAGTTAAATCACCCAAATCAACTTTTTGCTGATCCGGCAAATTTCTAAGGTCTTCAATAGAACTAAAAGCTTTAGAAGTTGAGACTGTCTCCAAATTATGAACTTCTTGGCCCGGCAACGGATTCTTCACTTCGTTAGATTTTGGTACTTCGGTTATTTCCGCAGCATTAGTTTTACCAGCAGAGACACTAACATCCGCCTGCTCTCCCCGCGTCGTTGGCTGATTTAAATCTGCTTCTGAAAAAATTGGAGATTTAGGGTCATGGTCTATTAACATAGATTCAGTCTGTCCAGAAGTCTCCAAGTTATCGGACTCAATATTATTAACATCATCAAGCACCGGCTGTTCAATAGTTCCACTCGCTCTTGACTCTAGCTGATCATTAAACAAAAATTTATATTTTTCTCTGGTAGCGGATTTTTCTCTTTCAATAAAGTCCTTCTTTAATTCTTCATAATCTATTTTTCCTTTTTGTGTTAATACTTCCTGTTCCGGTAAATCATCAGACTTAATGTTCTCATGCTTAGGCTCCAATACTTCATGCTCTAAGTGCCCCGGTTTTAAACCAGTCGCTTCCTCCACGGAAACACGATAATTACCTTGGGCATCTTGCTCTAAAACCACTTTATTACCCTCAAAAACTTTATCATTAATATCCCCGGAATTATTTAAAGTCTTGCCGGTTTGATCTTGCGCCCAATCTTCTAGAGCTGATTTATTATTAACATCACCCTGGTATCCCAATTTTTGAGCATGGTCTTTAAAAATTTGTTCTGTGGAACGCCAAACGGAATCATGTGTACCGGCCTTCATCCCTTGATTAGAAATAGTATCTTCTAAAATATCAGGCTTATTATTTGACGGCGAAATAATTTCTTGAGTGGGAATATCAGTGCCGCCACCGGTCTTTGACGTCATGAGAGAATCAACGCTAGTCGCCGTTGAATCTAATTTATTTAAATATAAAGCATTAGCGGGACTTATTGCAGAAGGCGAAGAAGAAGCTGGTGTTACACCCTTTTTACTAAGCAGTTCTTCGGCAACTACATTATTAGTTCGCGGGGTAGAAGAGGTTGGCGCAGATTCATTCTGGATATGACGTGCTAAATTATGAATTAATTGACCTCCCAAGAGACCCAACATTGCTCCACCAGTACGAGCTGTCATTTTAAAAACACGCTGAAACCGATTATCTAATTTATCATCTTTTATTTTTTGCTCAAAAGACTTATTCAACCCTTCTAAGCCAACTTCAGCTTTTTTATTTTCATAAGCATCCGACATTTTCTTTAAACATAAATATTCTGTCGGATTATTTTTTTGAAAATTACGATCTAATAATTTTGTTCTTACTTCATTATAATCATAATTACCATAAATTTCATTTGGAGTCTCCTGATGATTATTAGATCTATTTACTATATAATCTCCCGCCAAGGCACCTAAACGATAACCGGCATAAGCTGACATAGCCTGACGAATACCCGGTATTTCACGAGCGGCAATTCCTAAACCGACAAATACGGCCGTGGAGGCTACCTTTTCCCGTGAACTCTTGCCGGAAATTATATCTTCTATATTTTTAAGCTTATCAAAAATACCTTTTTTATTCATTTTTTCTTCTCTCGCCAAATTAGATTTATCAATATTATCCAAACCTTCTATGGCTCTAATAATTTGATCTTTTTGTTCCATCATCTTGTCGGGGGCAATTTGCATTAAACCACTCCGGCTCTGCTCTTCAATATATTCATCAATTAATTTTGTTCTCTCCCCTTTGTCGTCTAGATTAACTCTAGAAATTTCAATTTTTTTCTTCAAGCTAATAGCGGCAGCTAAACGATCCTGAATAGCAAATTTATCAATCTCAGTTTTCTTAGCCTTAATTTCTTTTACTTTTTCATCAATTTTTTTCTTTAAACGTCCCTCGGTAATTACTCTATCTAATATTCTAGCTCCAGCAATAATAGAAATACTTGCGCCAACTCCAATGCCTAAGGTCGCAACAGCTGAAGTAGTAGATAAAACACCCGCCCCTATGTAGATGGCTGATTTACCAGCAACCAAGCCAATTTTTTTTAAATTACTGGAATTTTTATTTATTTCTTTTTTAGCCTCAGATATTAAATTATCTTCTTCTGCTCGATAAACATCTTGAATTTCTTCTTTTGTTAAACCGGTCTTAACGGCCAAATTCTCTAAATTAATATCTAAATTAGCATTTAACTTTTCCGCAACGAGAGAATCTGATAGTTCTTTTAATTCTTCAGCCAATTCCAAGGAAACATTTGCAATCTCCTGGTATTGGCCATTCTTGATTTCTCCTTCTTTAATTTTTAAGTTTTCCAAGTGTCGACGATAATTCTGGGCCGGGCCGGGTTCTAAGTCAGCTTGAACATCATTAACTTCTTCCGTTTTAGACTTTTCTGTTTTTACTTCCTCCATTTGAGGTTCATTTACTTCAGTTTTTCTTACTTTAGACTCCTTATTATCAAGCTCCTTTACTTCAACATCTTCTATCTCAGGACCACCCAACTTTATTTTTTTATCCGCCTCACCAGCCTCTTCCTTAGTCATATCCTCTGCTGTTAAAACTTCCATAGGCTTCAACGTCCCATCTTTATCTAATTCCCCCTGAGAGTCATATTGTTGTATCTTGTCAAAATTAGCATGATAGTTCACGCCAAAATCTTTTTTAAATTGATTTTTTAATCCTTGAATTTCTTTATTAATTTTGATCTTATTTTTTAAATTTTTATTTTTCTCTTTCAGCGCTTCTATTTCCTCAAACCTTAATTTCATGTCATTTAAAACTGACTCCTTATTATTTTCCTCGGCGGATGCTTCTAGCTCATCAGGATTCGCATTTACCGACTCGTCAGGATTTTTTGTCTTTTTTTTATCAAATAAGTTAGAAAAATTTTCAAAAAATTTCATAAATTTATAACTAAATTATTTGGTTAAACTGGCAACGGCTTCTTTAATAAATTCATCTAAGCCAACTTTCACTTTTTCCGCATAATCGGGAATATATTTATCTAATAGTTCCTGTAATTTTTCCTGATCAGGAATTAAACTATTTTCTAAAAGTTGCGAATATTCCAAACGACCCTCCTCATTAAGATTTTCCATTATAATTAAACCTAAACGACGAGTAATTTGTAGGGCCAAATTCTCTCTAACATAATTTTTATCCGCTTCCGGTAAATTAGATAAATAAGCTTGCTCAATTATTAAATCGGCGATCTCTTTTGATTGATCGGAATTATTTAAATCCGACGTCATAGTGTTGGTTGTAACAGACATAATATTATATTTATTTTTATACCAATATTATAACATTTATTGCTACTAATAATAAAGTAATTAATTATTAACAAAGTTCAAGAAACCTTGCGTCAGTTGACCTAATTCAGAAAGTAATTTTTTATTAATTTTTATTTTATGGACTAAAGTAGATGGATTATTAATAATAAATCTAATTATTTTAACACAATCATCCGAAATTGTCAATAAATTAGTCAATTCCAGACCTAATTCTTGACTATTATTACCTTTACTATTCACAAAACAAGACTCACACACAATTCCACCGTTTAATAAGTTAAAATAGTTCTTACCCGGAGTTAGCTCTTTTTTGCAAATTAAACACTTAGCCAGCGCCGGTTCATAGCCTAATTCCCTCAAAAATCTCCAGGTAAAATGTAAAGACAACAGCTCTCCCACACCACGACTAAATTCGTCTGTATAAGCATCAACAAACTTCAACCAATCTAACAATAAAAAAAAGAGACGGCCATCAGTCTGACTGTCTCTCACTAAACGATCAAAGAGCTTGAGCACTCGACCGGCATAATATAATTTATTTAAGTCACTGCGAATACCGGAAAAACTATCGGTCAACAGGGCGGAGCCAATATAGTCAAAACCACGCCCCTTAATTATCATTAAATTAGCCAAGGTCAACGGCTCTAAATGACTGGCTAATTTAGAGCGTAATTTTTTTGTGCCACGCGCCACTAAAGACAACTTGCCAAAATTTAAAGTATAAGCGGTAATCAAACTATCATGTTCACGATAAGGCCGGCGCTGTAAAATTAAGGCCGGCGAATTTTTTGTAGCCTCCATAAATCAATTAAAGTTCCCTGCCGACTCCCCGCTTACAGTAAATTATCCAAATAACTCTGTAGAATTAAGGTAGCGGCAATTTCATCTCGCTCAGCTTTTTCTAAGTCGTTACCGTCCAAGGCATCCGCCGCTAAACTACTGAGACGCTCATCCACTAATTCCACTTGTCGACCGCTACGCTCTTTGAGCTCTTTATAAAAATTCAGCCATAAGGGATTATTAGCTTGAGCACCACTCATTTTCTGCGGTTTGCCTAAGACAATAATATTAGTTTCTTCTTCTTGTAAGACCTGTAAAACTTCCACTAACGTAGCCACGGTCTTTAAAGGCAGGGCTAATTTAACCTCGCTATCACCACTAGCCAAACCAATTCTCTTTTCCCCCCAGTCAATACCTAAATATTGTTTTATCTTTTCCATTTTATTTAGTTAAAATTTCACAGCCCTTTTCAGTAATAGCCAACGTGTGTTCAAAATGAGCACTTAAAGAATCATCTTCGGTTAAAATTGTATAGTCATTATCGGCCACCGTCACTCGCCAGTCGCCGGCATTAATCATCGGCTCAATAGCAATTACCATTCCCGATTTTAAAACCAGATTATCGGGAGAATTATCACGAATTTCAAAATTAAAGACATCTGGTTTCTCATGGGGAAAGTATCCCACGCCATGACCGACCAAATCTCTGACAACACCATAGCCATTCTTCTCGGCTAAGCCCTGCACCGCTCGCGCAATATCATTCAAAGTATTACCCGGCTTGGCCGCCTTAATACCTAAAGCCAAACAACGCTCTGTTATTTTCAATAATTTTTTAGCCTCATCACTAACTTTGCCGACACCAACCGTTAAACAAGTATCAGTAAAAAAACCACCTCGCTGAGAATGGGGATTACGAGGAGCTTTAAATTTAGCCCGCAAATCCGAAGTAACTGGCCATTCCATGCCAATATCCAAATCTACAATATCACCGGATTTAATTATTCTATTAGGCAAAGCCGCCCCATGAACAACCTCATTATTTATAGAGACACAAAGTGTAGAGGGGAAGAAAATACCGCCACCCATAGGATAATTCTTAAAAGCAGAATAACCCCCTGTCTCTTTAATTAATTTATTCGCCAGAATCTCCAGGTCCGCCGTTCGAACACCAACTTTTGTTGCCTTAGCTATCTGACGCAAAATAGCAGCCAGACGACGACCGCCTTCTTTAAGAATTCTAATTTCTTCGGTTGTTTTTAAATAAATCATAATTAAGTTAATTTAAGGTATTTCTTGCCTTGTTTAGCGCTATGAATAGATAAGTACAGAAAAAATCCAAGCAGGACCACCATCGCCAGAGGCGCTAACCAAAAAGGAAATTCTTGGCCAAAACTTTCCATAATCATAATTGACCCCAGAACACCGATAGCATACATGGCGCCATTTTTTAAATAAGCAAATTTGGCAATTAGATCAATACCGCGGACTGTTAATTCTCGGACGACAACCGCTCCGAGACCGTTACCTAAAATAATTAAGGGTACGCTGACGGTAAAAGCAAAAGCGCCAATAACCCCATCAATAGAAAAAGAAGCATCCAAAATTTCTAAATATAAAATTTTACTCCAAGCCGCCATCGCCGGATTCAGAAGTTGCTGCTCTTTTTCCTCCGCATTTTTTTTAAAACCATCGGTAATAAAGAAAGCGCTAACACCGATAGTCGCCGCTAAGGCCAAGATAGGATTCTGTTGTAAAGAGAGATAAACGACCGTAGTAGTGATAATTGAAGCTAAGGCATAAAACCAAACCCCTTGACGATGAATAAATCCCTCAACCAAAAAAGCATATTTTTTTTCTTCCAAAAATAGCCAAGATAAAAAAACAAAAAATAAATAAATTCCGCCACCTAACAATAAAAGCGGCTTAGAATGCTCTAAATAGGCGTTCATTTCTTGACTACCGGAAAAAGCGTAGCCAATTACTTGTCCAATACCTAAACTAGGATTAGCCATCCAGACAATTATAAAAGGTAGCAGACCGCGCACCACAAAAACCGCAAATAATAATCCCCAAAATAAAAAAATCTTCCGGTATTTCTCCGGCATGGTTTTTAAAATATTGGCATTAACTACAGCGTTATCAACGCTACTAATAATTTCAAACAAAGCCAAACCAATAATCGTGATAATCAAATTCCCCGACATAACATTTTAATATAATACCTAAGTCCGGCTATTACGAAAACCGGGGGGTGGGGTTACAGACTGTCTGCCTATTGAATGGCTAGAATCGGGCCCTAAACCGCTACGACTCGGAGCACCGGTTTGATTATCAGCCCTAAGACCACTCCCCATAATACGCTCCTATTACTTTGTCCGCTACTTTCTGTTTTTCGCAGGCCGCTAAAAGCTTCTTTCTGCAAACCACGGGCCACCCCACCCGAACCTAAACACTCCATTTTCTGATAGTTTAAATCAGCCTTTTTTTGAGCACCACGACTAACTAAATAATCGCCACCACCGCGTAAGCCCGAAGAATGACTATCCTCAGAACCCATAATACGAGCCGATTGGGCGACAGTATTTACTAGCTTAGCATCAGTTTTACGCATTCCCTTAAAACCATCTAACATGCCATTAATATCACTCAAGTCACTCTTAGAAAAACCCAATTTCGATTTATCTTCAAACAAATGATATTTATCTCCTTGTATGGCGGCGCGCGACGGAGCAACACCGCTTCTTACTCTGTTATTATATTTTTTTGCCAAATTTAAAACTACAGATTGGCTATCTTTATCTAAACTTCTATAACGAGAACTAGAGCGCAACATTTTTGATAAATGCTGTGTTGTTTGCGAACCAGACAAACCTCTTAATTCTTTAGCAATATTTTTCAAATCCATACAAAAATTTATTCTTTAAAACTTTCCAAAAGTTTATTAATCTGCTCTAAATCTCTATAGGTTAAACCTAATTTAATTCTATTTTGATGTAAATAATATTTGTCTTCTCTAACGGTTAAACGTGAAGGCTTAATACCCTTTCTAATTTTTTCTTTATATTTTTTAATTAAATCCAAAATCAACTCCCGATTATGTCTATCAAGATTCTTGTAATTAGGGTTAGTGCGCATCATCTCCTCTAAGCGCTGTTCAATCCGATAATTATATTGATTACTTAAATCTTCGGTAACATCTTTGAGATCCATAAATTTATTTAATTTAAAAATTTGGCTAAAAGATTTTTATGACAAAAGCCCTTATAAATATATTATAGCACAAAAAAAATCAGCCTTAAAGCCAATTTTATTACTAACAATGATTCCTCAATGACTATAAAATTACCTAAATATTAAATTCCGTCGTATTCCCGCATTGTTAACTGAGACTCTATTTCCTTCACGGATTCAATAACTACCGCCACAACGATCAACAAGCTGGTACCACCAATAGCTAAAGACTGAATACCGGTGAAATAACGCATCACGAGAGGTAAAACAGCAACTACGCCCAAGAATAAAGCGCCAACCAAAATAATTTTATGAGCGGTAGATGATAAATAATCACTAGTGTTTACACCCGGTCTAATACCAGGAATAAAACCGCCCTGTTTCTGTAAATTTTCAGCAATCTGAGTCGGATGAAAAATAACTTCTGTATAAAAATATGTAAAAGCAAAAACCAAGATAAAATAAACAATACCGTAGAAAAGCTGATTATTAAACAAAGCAATAGTAGAAGAAGCGGCATTAGCAATCCAAGCAGTTTTAGCGTGAATTAAGAATTGGGCAATCATAGAAGGAAACAAAACCACAGAGATGGCAAAAATAATCGGAATAACACCAGCCATATTTACTCTAATCGGTAAATGAGTATTAGTACCGCCAAAAGACTGATTACCACGCACCTGACGAGCATACTGTACCGGAATATTACGCTGACCTTCATTAATGATAACAATGCTGACAACAGTCACTAAAGTAATCAGAGCAAAAACCAAGACGGTTAAGACCTGGGTAGAATCAAAAGTAACGATAAAACGCTGTAACATGGTCGGTAAACCAGCTACGATACCGGCAAATATTAACAGTGAGATACCATTACCAACTTTCTTTTCAGTAATAAGTTCGCCTAACCACATTAAGAAAATAGAACCAGCGGTAATAACTAAAATCATGATACCTAAATCCAAGGCACTAATATCGCCTAAAATACCGGCGGAACTTTTACGGAGTAAAGTAATCATACCGTAAGACTGTAAAAGACCGAGCGGAACAGTTAACCAACGTGTCCACATGTTTATTTTCTGTCGTCCCGACTCTTCCTTCTGCATTTCTTCCACGGATGGCACAATCATTCCTACTAACTGAAAAATAATAGAGGAAGTAATATAAGGAGCCACACCCATCATGACAATAGAAAAATTCTCCATACCACCGCCGGAGAACAAATTCATTAAACCTAAAATTTGGTTGGAGGCAAATAAATTACGTAAAGCGGCGGCATTAACACCCGGTACCGGAATATGAGCCGCTAAGCGAAAAATTACTAACATCGCCAAAACAAAAAGAATATTATTTCTTAGTTCCGGTATTTTCCAAATTTGGCTTAATTTACTAAACATATTATAAACGCAAAAAGGATTTTATTTAATCTGACTCTTTAATCCTTCACTCATCTTAATCTTATCAAATTTAACGGTCACTGTTAACTTTTCCTTACCGAGAATTTTTACCGGCAAAGTACTGGAATTAATCATTTTCTTCGCTAATAATGTTTCCGGGCTGACCGTTTCATCGTTTTTAAAATTACTATTAATAGCGCTGACACTAACTACCTGATTTTTCGGCTGGAGAGAGCGGAAACCGCGAGATTTAGGAATTTGTAATAACTGTTTCTTCATACCTAAACGCTTCAAACCGGTGACACCGGAACGAGATTTCTGACCTTTTTGACCGCGGGTACTATAAGTACCGTGTCCGGAAGCGTTACCGCGACCGACCCGCTTATTTTTCTGGCGAGTACCGCTAGACTTTTTAATGGTATTAAGTGATAACATATTATTCTTATTTAGTATCTGCCACGCGCAAAGCCTGTAACGCTCCTATAGTACAGCGAGCATTATTAATTTTATTTTTTGAACCTAAGGTTTTACTGGTAACATTTTTAACACCGGCTAATTCCAAAATAATACGAGTAACACCACCAGCAATAACACCTCTACCCTGTTTGGCCGGTTTTAACATAATACGAGCGGCGCCCATTTTATGTAAAACAGCATGCGGAATAGTTTCTTTAACAATCGGGACTTTAACCATAACTTTTTTAGCACGATTTACCGCCTTATTGACAGCCATGGTAACATCAGCTCCCTTACCTAAACCAACACCGACATTTCCCTTTTTATCACCGATGGCAACACAAGCGCGAAAATTCATTCTTTTACCACCAGCCATAACACGAGTTACACGAGCAATTTCTAAAATTCTCTGTTCCATATCGTCTTTAGAGCGATCATCACGTCTCCCGCCTCGTCCGCGACCGCGTCCGCCGGCCTGTCCGCCACGTTTGTCAGTACCATAAACATCCTTAGCAACCGTTGCCGCCGCACTACTACCACTTGTCGGATTATAAGTATTGGCTACTTTAGGGCTAGCAGTAGGAGTCGTGGTAGCCGTTTCCGGTGTATTGTTTTTTTTATCTTCGGACATATTTTAAAAATTTAAAATTTTAGACCGCCTTCACGCGCGCCTTCGGCCGCCGCTTTAACGCGACCATGATACTTATAAGAACTGCGATCAAAAACTACCTTACTAATTTTTTTGTCCAAACCTTTTTTGGCAATCAATTTACCCAATTCTTTACTAACAGCCTGCTTACCAGTCGGAGTATCGGATTTTTTGTCAGAGTCAGTAATTTTTACCTCTTTCAGGCCAGCACTAGCTAAAGTTTTACCGCTAACATCATCAATCAATTGTAAAAACATTCCTTTATTGGAACGATAAACGCTTAAACGAGGACAAACCGCGCTACCCTGAATCTTAGCACGAACCCGGGCATGACGACGAGCTTGTTTAACGTTTTTTTCTTTATTTTTATCCATATAATTAAATACTTAATCCTGACTTTATTTGGTTTTAGCAGCTGCTTTTCCAGCCTTGCGACGAATAACCTCTTCCGCATACTTTACGCCCTTACCCTTATAAGGTTCTGGTTTTCTGAGTTTACGTATTTTAGCGGCCGTTTCTCCCAGTAAACCTTTATTAGCCGATTCTAAAGTAATAACATTAGCGGCCACGCTAGCTGTTACACCAACCGGTAAAGCAAATTCTATCGGATGAGAATAACCCAGGCTCATATTTATCTTGTCACCGGCCACTACAGCCCGATAACCAACTCCGTTAATTTCCAGTTTTCTTACAAAACCTTCATGAACACCAATTACAATATTTCGCACTAAACTCCAAGTCAAACCCCAGAAGGCGCTAGCGCCTTTTGCTTCCATATCTTTCGGGGAAACCTTTATTTCATCTCCTTCCACAACAACATTAATCAATTTATGCGGAGTAAGACTTAATTCACCCTTAGGTCCCTGACAAATAAATTTTTTATTATCAAATTTGACCGTAACGCCGGCGGGTATTTTAATTGGCAATTTTCCTAAACGTGACATATGAGCTGACAATTAATAATAATTAAAAAATTTCACCGATTACTTCCCCACCGAGATGCTGTTTTTTCGCCTCACGATTAGTCATTAGACCAGAAGAGGTAGAAATTATCGCCATCCCGAGGTTATTTAAAACCGTAGGAAGTTCATCCTTAGAAACATAAATTTTTAAACCAGGACGACTAACTCTCTGTAGAGATAAAATCTGGGGTTTACCATTCTTACGGTATTTCAAAGTAATTTTAAGTTCGTCAAAACTGCTGTGATGTCCATTCGGACCACCGGCAACAATTTCCGCCTTCTTAATCCAACCCTCTGTTTCCAGAATTTTGGCGATTGCATATTTAATTTTACTCAGAGGCATGACAAGCTCCGCCTTCTTAACGGCTGAGGCATTGCGAATTCTTGTAAACATGTCTGCGATGGGATCCATCATATTTTTGTGTAGATAATTACTTGAAAATTTTACCAGCTGGACTTAGTAATGCCCGGCAAATCACCGTTATCCGCCAACTCTCGAAAACAGATACGACAAAGTTTAAAATCACCCATGAAACCGTGATTGCGGCCACATCGCCAGCAACGATTTATTTTTCGGGTAGAAAATTTAGGTTTTCTTTTAGCTTTTACAATTAAAGCGGTTCGGGGCATATTGTTTAAATTATTTGTTCACTGACTTAAAAGGAAATCCAATTTGTCTAAAAAGTAACAAACCGGCCTTACGATCCAAGGCGTTTGTCGCTAAACAGATTTCTAAACCAAAGATGTCCTCTGAATCTTCCACACGAATTTCCGGAAAACAACTACAATCCTTCAGACCAACCGTTAAATTACCGTTACGATCTACCGCCTTATCATCAATACCGCGAAAATCACGAACTCGAGGAAAAGTAATGTTTACCAATCTTTCCACAAAGTCATACATCTTCTTGCCGCGTAAAGTTACTTTAGAACCAATAATTTGGCCCTCTCTAATTTTAAAGGCGGAAATAGATTTCTTAGCTTTAGTGAAAACAGCCTTTTGACCACTAATTCTCGCCAAGCTACTTTCCACGCCGGCAGCAAAATCCTTTTCTTTCAAATGTTTACCAAAACCAACGTTGATGACTACTTTAGTCAAACGCGGCGCCAAATGCGCATTTTTAAAATCAAGCTCTTTAGCCATTTCTGGAACAATTGTTTTTTGATATTTTTCTTTTAATCTCATATTATTACTCAATTATTTCCTGACATTTCCGACAAATTCGGAATTTCTGATCACGCGCACCTTCTTTTTTAACTATTTTAAATCCGACTCTCGTCGCTTTGCCACATTTTGAACAGACTAGGGATACTTTGGAAACGGCGACAAAGGAAGGAAATTCTAAACGCTGACCTTTTTCTCCTTGCTGACGCGGACGTAAATGTTTAATTAATAAATTCAAACCCTCCACGCTCACCTTATTGGTCGCCGGTAGAACTTGTAAAACCTTACCGATTTTATCTCGGTCTTTACCGCTCAACATTTTTACTTTGTCATTCTTTTTGATATTCATATATGCCCGTCAAAATATTTTATAAAACTTCCGGAGCTAGGGAGGCAATTTTCATAAAACCAGCCTTACGTATTTCACGTGCTACCGGCCCGAAAATACGTGTACCCTTCGGTTCTTTCTTTTCCGCATCAGCAATAATAACGCAAGCGTTGTCATCAAAACGAAGATAAGAACCATCCGCGCGACGAATTTCTTTTTTAGTTCTGACAATCACAGCTTTTACTACATCACTTTTTTTAACAGCAGCGTGAGGAACAGCCGATTTTACGGTTACTACAATAATATCGCCGACACCACTGTAATGTCTTTTAAAACCGCCCAAAAGACGAATGCATTGCACCTCTTTTGCGCCGGAATTATCGGCTACTTTTAAACGTGTTTGTACTTGCACCATATAATTAAATCTATAACGCTTTTAAGCGATTATTCGCCACCGTTTATCTTTACTTAAGGGTCGACATTCAACAAATTTTACCTTATCACCAATATGATATTTATTGGTCTCATCATGAACTTTATATTTTTTGCTCACTACATAGCGCTTGTGATATTTCGGATGTTTCTTAACGGATTCTACTTTGACAACTATTGTTTTATCACTTTTATCGCTCACGACTACACCATTAAACTGACGACTGATAGTCGCGGAATGAGTTGTTTTTTTGTCGTCTAAAACTGGCTCCATATTATTTTTTCTTATTTAATGTAGTTAACAGATGAGCAATAGTCTGACGCAAAGACCGAATCTCGCGAACATTCTTTAACTGCTGATTGGAATTTTTAAAACGCAATTCGCGTAATTTTTCCCGATTAGCCGCTAATAACTGTTGCAACTCTTTAATCTCTTTAGTTTGTAATTCTTTAAAATCCATATGATTGATAAACTTGATCCGGCTTAATCTTTGCTAATAAACAAACACTTTACTGGTAATTTATGGGCGGCTAAATTCATCGCTTTGTCCGCTATTTCTTTAGTAACTCCCCCCATTTCAAACATGATAGTACCAGGCTTAACAATAGCTACATAGTAATCCACCGCACCTTTACCTTTACCCATTGGAATTTCACCGCCATGCGCTGTAACTGGTTTATCCGGGAAAATTCTGATCCAAATCTGACCACCTTTAGCGGTATATTTAGTCATGACCTTACGCGCCGCTTCAATCTGACGAGAAGTTACCCAGCAAGCAGTTAAACTTTTCAAACCGTAACTGCCAAAACTAATCTTAATATTACGAGTAGCTTTACCACCTCGGCTTCGTTTATGATCTTTGCGCCATTTAGTTTTCTTTGGCATTAACATATAATTTTCAGGTTAGGAGGAAATATTAACGAGCAATCACTTCACCGGTTACGGTTGGCTCTTTTTTAAAAATTTCTCCTTTATAAATCCAAACTTTGATACCAATAGCACCATAGGTGGTACGGGCAACTCCGCGAGCGTAATCAATATCAGCTCGTAAAGTTTGTAAAGGTAACTTTCCCCAGACTAATTTTTCCGAACGAGCGATTTCCGCTCCGTTTAAACGACCGGCAATAACAACCTTCGCCCCTAAAGCACCGGCTCTCTCTACCTTAGCTAAACCTTGCTTCATAATCTTTCGGAAAGGCTGACGTTTTTCCAAATCTAGAATCATTCCTTGCACGAGTATCTGAGAACTCAAATTAGGACGACCTACTTCTTTAATATTCAAACTAATTTCATTGGGACGCAAATTTTTTAAAAATTTATCATGTAATTTCTTTTTCAGATCTTCCGCACCATTACCACCCCGACCGATAATTAAACCCGGTTTAGCGGTTGTGACGTTAATTTCCATTTTTCCAATAGTCCGAACAATATCCACGGCATCAATTCCCGCTTCACGAAATTCACGAATCATATATTTACGCACGCTAACATCCTGTTTAACGTTAGTAATATATTTATCCCCACGCTCAAACCATAAAGATGGCCAAGTCTTGGTGATACCCATGCGTAGAATTTTCGGATTAACCTTTTTACCCATATTATTGAATTTAGGCGAAACAAATTTAAAAACTAAACTTAACCGGATTTACGGCGGAAAGTACGGCTAGTAAATCCTTTAGCGCCGGCCTCTCCCTTGGCAGGAGCTTTCTTGTCTTTATCACCGGTAGCTGACTTCAGAGCAGTTTCTCCTTCTTTAGCTAACTTTTCTAATTTAACCGGTGCCTCAGCTTTAACCACTTTCTTTTCGTGCTTACCGCTATCTTTAATTTCAGCTAGTACTAAATTAATGTGACAAGCTCTCTTTCGGATAGCAGTCGCACGACCCTGAGCGCGAGGCGCCCAACGTTTTAAAGTTACTCCCGCATCAGCAAAAATTTCCTTAATATATAAATTGTCAGCCGATAAATCATAAAGATTAACCGCATTGGCAATCCCCGATTTAATTAACTTCGCCACTGACACTGCCGCCAACTTATTCATAAACTGTAACTGTGCCAAAGCTTTATCAACCGGCATAGTACGGACAACATCAATCACCAGACGAACTTTCTGGGGCGACATGCGCAAATGTTTTAAACTAGCTTTAACTTCCATATAGCTAAATAATTATTTTTTAGCGGCGGGCGCCGAACTAGACTTAGAAGATGCCGCGGCCTGAGCCTTAGCCATTTTTCCGCTGTGCGTTACAAACTTACGTGTTAACGAAAACTCTCCTAAACGATGTCCAACCATATTTTCTACGATATAAACTGGAATATGTTGTTTACCATTATGAACACCCAGAGTAAAACCAACCATTTCCGGAGTAATAGTAGCGGCTCGATCCCAAACCTTAATAATAGTCTTATCGTCCGGTTTAGAATTTTTGATTTTGTTTAAAAGTCGCAAATTAATATAAGGACCTTTTTTTAAACTTCTAGACATATAATTTATTGGCTAAAAACTGACTTTATTTCCTTTTTTGACGACGTTTAATAATCAAACGATTACTGCGCTTCTTTTTTCTGGTTCTAACTCCCAAAGCTGGTTTACCCCACGGAGTTTTCGGATGAGTCAAACCAATCGGCTGGTTACCTTCACCACCACCATGAGGATGATCAACCGGATTCATAGCTGTACCGCGAACAGTCGGACGAATACCAAGATGACGACTACGACCGGCCTTACCTAAGGAAATATGACGATGATCAGAATTACTAACCGCACCGACAGTACACAAACATTCTTTTTTGACTTGTCTAATTTCACCGGAAGGCATTTTTAACTGAGCATACTTACCTTCCACACCCATGACATGAACTACATTACCGGCCCCCCGAGCAATCTTAGCACCCTGACCTGGCATTAATTCTACACAATTGACACCAACACCAGCCGGAATGAATTGTAACTGTAAAGCGTTACCGGGTTTAATTTCCACTAAAGACTGGGAACTGACGATCTTATCGCCAACTTTCACGTCAGCCGGAGCAATGATATAAGTCTTCACGCCATCAACATAAAATAAAAGGGCTAAACGAGCGCCACGATTAGGATCATATTCAATCGCTGACACTACCGCCGGTACATCAAACTTATCACGTTTAAAATCAATCAAGCGAACATGACGTTTAGCTCCGCCACCACGATGACGAACGGTAATTTTTCCCTGACAATTACGACCACCATTTCTTTTTTTAGGAATAACTAATCGCTTCTCCGGAGAGAATTTAGTCAGATCAGCAAAATCATCAAAAGTGGCTTCACGCCGACCGGGAGTATTCGCTTTTACTTTTTTAATGCCCATATTAACAAAATTAGCAAGCTAAAAATTAAACGCCTTCGTAAATCTTGATGGTTTCACCCTTGGCGAGAGTAACCACTGCTTTACGCCAATCACTACGTCGACCGCGTACATTACCGCGACTAACAGCCTTGCCTTTAATATTACTGATATTTACTTTCTTAGGACTAACACCATAGACACTCTGAATGGCTTGAGCCACACTTATCTTATTGGCGTCATTGGCGACAACAAAAACATATTTGTTTTCTTCATGTAGAGCAGTAGCTTTTTCCGTTACCAGTGGGGACACCAAAACACGATAAGCTTCATTAGCAACCTTACTCACTTTAGCACCAGCTTTAGTAGCAACTTTTTTAGGAGCCACTTCACTGTACAAATCTTTCATGCTCGCCGCTTCTTTAGCATCAGTTGTAGTATCAGTTTTAGTGATCTCTTCTTTAGTTGTTTTTTTGGAACTGAATAAAGACATATTTTTCCTTTTACTTGTCCGCTTTAACGTAAAGCGCAATTATTTTTTTAACCGCTTCTTCCGTTAATAACAAATTCTTATAATTTAAAACATCCAACAAATTGATATTTTCCAAATTAATAATTTTGACTCCGGTTAAATTACGAACCGAAAACTGCAATTTTTCATTTTTTACATCGCTCAATATTAAAATATTGCGACGTTCATTTTTCAAAATCTTTTTTTCCAAAACAGACAAAACATCATTAAACTTTTTAGTCTTGTATTCGGTCATGTCCAGATTATCTAAGACGACAAAAGTATTATTGCTAACTTTATCAGATAAAGCCATGAACAAAGCTTTTTGCTTCATTTTCTGGTTAATTTTCTTTTTAAAATTGCGAGTATTGCGCGGTCCAAACACTACACCACCACCAATCCAAATAGGAGAACGAACAGAGCCGACGCGCGCGCGACCAGTTCCCTTCTGTTTCCAAGGTTTTTTGCCGCTACCGGCTACTTCACTACGATCTTTAGTATGCGCTAAAATCTGACGAGAATTTGCTTGCTGAGCAACAATTGCTTGATGAAGTAATTCTTCATTTGGCTTCAAAGCAAAAATACTCTCGGATAGCTCTAAATCCTTAACAATTTCCGCCGCCTGGTTGTAAACATTAACCTTGAGTGACATATGTTCTGCACTATTAATTAATTACTGCTTAGACGAATCGGATTCCTTCTCTTCAGCTACCGCATCCTTAACTTCTTCCTTTTTAATTTCTTCTTTAACTGGAGTTTCTTCTTTTTTTTCTTCTTTAATTTCCTCTTCTTTAACTTCTTCAACCGGGGTTTCATTATTTACAACCGCTTCTTCGGTGACTGGTATAATTTCTTCCTTAACTTCCACTTCTTCCTTCACAACCGGCTGTAAATTTACTTGCAAGTCTCCCAAGCCTTTAATATACACATAGCCATTAATTGCACCCGGGATAGATCCTTGTATAAATAAAATATTGTTAACAGTATCAACCGCCTTAATTTTCAAATTAGTTGTGGTAATTTGACCACCACCCATACGACCACCCATTCTCGTGCCTTTAAAAACATGAGCCGGACCTTTAGGGCCGATAGAACCAGGCATTCTTTCCTGATCTTTAGTACCATGAGTTCTGGTTTGTCCCTTAAAATGATAACGCTTAACTACACCCTGAAAACCTTTTCCTTTGGCTATTCCCGTTACAGCCACAATATCACCAACGGCAAAAGTACCGGCGCTAACAACATCCCCTTCTTTCAAATCGACATCTTTATTTAAACGAAATTCACGAACATAAGCGGGCTGAGTACCGGTTTTTTTGTAATGCCCTAACTGCGGCTTATTAATATTTTTCGCCTGACGAGTTCCGTAAGCTAACTGGACAGCAACATAGCCGTCTTTAGCGGTATTTTTAACCTGAGTGATAACACAAGGACCAGCCTGAACCGGAGTCACACCGACAACTTTATCATCCACCCAAATTTGGGTCATACTCATTTTTTTTCCACTGATAAATTTCATATCTGCGATTCTAAATCTTATTTTAAAAACAAAAACTGGTTTTAAGACCAGCGCAAAAACTTCACAATAAAAAACTATATTCGTTATTTTTTATTTGTTTGTTGCTGCAACTTGTCTCCTTTAATTTAGTATTTTGTTACCCCGACACTTTCCCTATAAAAATGGAGTTATCATGATATCTCAACACTAATTATTCTATGATGTTATACTACTACATTTTTATTTCAACGTCAACTCCAGCCGGTAAACTCAAATTCGTCAAATCTTCAATAGTTTTAGCGGTCGGTTCAATAATATCAATCATCCTTTTGTGAATACGCATTTCATACTGATCACGAGCATCTTTATGTACAAAAGTAGAACGATTAACAGTATATTTTCGTTTCTCAGTCGGAAGCGGAATCGGCCCGAAAAATTGGGCGTCAGAACGTTCAATAGTTTCAATTATAGTCCGTGTAGACTGGTCAATGATTTTATGATCAAAGGCCTTAATCTTAATACGAATTCTTTGTTTAAAATCCTTTTCTTCTTTTTTAGTTTCGGACATAATTTGATTTTTTTAAAATATACACTACAAACCCGCCCTAAAATAGAGCGGGTCTAAGTGCTTACTTTATAATCTTAGTTACAACACCCGCACCAACCGTACGTCCACCTTCACGAATAGTGAACTTTTGCTTATCTTCTAAAGCAATCGGGGCAATCAATTTAACTGTTAAATTAACAGTATCACCAGGCATAACCATTTCTGTGCCAGATGGTAAAGTAATATCACCGGTTACGTCAGTGGTCTTAAAGTAAAACTGGGGCTTATAACCGTTGAAGAACGGCTTATGGCGTCCACCTTCATCTTTACTAAGAACATAGACTTCAGCAGTAAATTCAGTGTGGGGGGTGGTAGAACCAGTCTTACATAGAACCTGACCACGCTGAACTTCATCTTTCTTAGTACCACGAAGCAAGATACCAGCATTATCACCAGCCTGACCTTGATCTAATTGCTTATTAAACATTTCAATACCAGTAACAACAGTTTTCTTGGTATCCATTAAACCGACGATTTCTACTTCATCACCAATTTTAACAATACCTCTTTCAATACGGCCGGTAACAACAGTGCCGCGACCTTCAATAGAGAAGATATCTTCAATCGGCATCAAGTAAGGGTGATCAATGTCACGAGTCGGTTCTGGAATATAAGTATCCAAGGCTTCCATTAATTTCATAATCGGTTCAGAGTCAGAACCAGTCGGGTTCTCTAAAGCCTTCAAGGCGCTACCACGAATAATCGGAGTAGTGTCGCCCGGGAATTCATATTTTTTGAGCAAGTCACGAATTTCTTCTTCAACTAAATCAATAAGTTCTGTGTCTTCCACCATGTCGCATTTATTCAAAAAGACAATGATGTAAGGGACGCCAACCTGACGAGCCAAAAGAATGTGTTCTCTGGTCTGAGGCATAGGTCCATCAGTGGCCGCTACCACCAAAATAGCGCCATCCATCTGAGCAGCGCCAGTAATCATGTTCTTAACATAATCGGCGTGACCCGGACAGTCAACGTGAGCATAGTGACGCTTTTCTGATTCGTATTCTACGTGAGCAGTAGCAATAGTAATACCACGCGCTTTTTCTTCCGGCGCAGCATCAATTTCGCCAACATTTTTCTTGGATGCTTTCATGCCTTTAGCATTAAAAACAGCCAACATAGCGGCGGTTAACGTAGTTTTCCCGTGATCAACGTGGCCAATAGTACCAACGTTAACATGGGGCTTACCTCTTTCAAATTTTTCTGTTGCCATGTTATTTGTGTGCGGCCTCCGTTTAAGGCAGAGTTTTTTCCCTTTAAGGAAACCAGCCGAACTTAATTAATTATTTTTAAATTTATAAAAATTTTATTCTACTTCTTGGGCCTTATTTTTCACAATCGGCGGAATTTGCCAGGCCTTTTTAGGCTGGCTATCTTCATCAGAATTAGGGGTATTTTCTTTATTTTTCCACATCAAGATTTCGCGATTTATCTTATCAGTTAAATCTTCTTCTGTCAAATTTACCGTTGGAGCTACCGAGGCCTCGGAAACAGGTATATTTTCCGGTACCGGAACGCTAGAAACATGGCTGATAACTGGGGATAATTTCTGAGATTTATCAAGTAAATCAGAGTAAGAATCAAAGCTCATAACGACATAAGAGTCATCAACACTCGCGCCGTCATAAATTACTACGCGGTCGCCGGTTTTTTTTACCAATTGTAATATTTTTTGTAACTGCTCTGAGAACATATTATTTTCCTTGTTTTTCTTTAATAGTTTCTAAAATATTTTTAGGAACTTCCGCATAATAGGCGAACTCCATAACATAATTAGCGCGACCCTGACTCATAGAACGGAGTGAAGTGGAATAGCCAAACATTTCCGCTAAAGGAACCTTAGCTTGCACTACCTTGATATTAGCTCTATCACTCATCTCTTCTATCTGACCACGCTTAGAACTTAAGTCGCCAATAATATTTCCCATATATTCTTCCGGAGTGGTAACTTCAACTTTCATAATCGGCTCCAATAAAATCGGACCGGCTTTTTGACAAGCTTCACGGAAGGCAAAAATAGCCGCCATTTTAAAAGCAATTTCCGAAGAATCAACATCATGATAGGAACCATAAAAAACTGCCGCCTTAACATCAACCATCGGATAACCGGCTAAACCGCCAGAAAGTAAAGCTTCGCGTACACCTTTTTCAATAGCCGGAATAAATTCCTTGGGGATAACTCCACCCTTAACTTCATCAGCGAACTCAAAACCTTTACCCTGCTCTTGCGGTTCAATACGCAAAGAACAATGACCATACTGACCGCGACCACCAGACTGTTTAACATACTTATGTTCTGCTTCCGCTTTCTTAGTAATTGTTTCACGATAAGAAACCTGAGGATTACCGACATTAGCTTCCACGCCGAATTCCCGCTTCATACGATCAACAATAATTTCCAAATGTAATTCACCCATACCAGAAATCAAAACTTGATTTGTTTCCGTGTCAGTTTCCACTCTAAAAGTAGGATCTTCTTCCGCCAAACGCTGTAAAGCCACACCCATTTTTTCCTGATCAGCTTTAGTTTTTGGCTCCACCGCAATTTTAATAACCGGCTCCGGAAAGGTGATAGATTCCATTAGCAATGGATGTTCCTCATCACACAAAGTATTTCCGGTAGTAGTATTTTTTAAACCAATAATAGCAGCAATATCGCCAGCATATACTTCTTTAACTTCTTCGCGATGATTGGCGTGCATACGCACTAGACGACCAACCCGTTCTTTATTATCTTTAGACGAATTGAGAATATAAGAACCAGCCGTTAAAACTCCCTGATAAACACGAACAAAACAAAGTTTACCGACAAAAGGATCGGTAGCAATTTTAAAAGCTAAACCAACAAAAGGTTTACTATCATCAGGACTAACTAAGATTTTCTTCTCAATATCACGAATATCACTACCTTCCAAAACTGGGACATCAATCGGTGAAGGTAAATAATCATTAACAGCGTCTAAAACTAATTGAACACCAATGTTCTGTAAAGCAGTACCACAGAATACCGGATATACAGAGTTAGAGATAACACCTTTACGAATAGCTGCTTTTAATTCTTCCAAAGGAATTTCTTGACCGGCTAAATATTTTTCCATGGTTTTCTCATCACCCTCCACAGCCTTCTCCACGAGTTCATTATGATATTTTTCCACATCAGCTTTCATATCCTCCGGAACCGGAATTTCTTCAACATTCATGCCATTGCTACCGGAAAACTGATAAGCTTTTTTAGTTAATAAATCAATCACTCCTTTAAGGTTACTTTCCGCACCAATAGGTAATTGCGCAGCCACCGCTTTAGCACTCAAACGAGTTCTAATGGAATTTAAGCTCATGTAAAAATCAGCGCCCATCTTATCCATTTTATTAACAAAACAAAGACGAGGCACCTGATACTTGTCAGCCTGACGCCAGACAGTCTCTGACTGCGGTTCTACGCCGGCCTGGCCATCAAAAACAGCAATCGCGCCATCAAGGACACGCAAAGAACGTTCCACCTCTACAGTAAAGTCTACGTGGCCAGGAGTATCAATAATATTGATCTTATTATGCTTCCAGTAGCAGGTAGTGGCGGCGGAAGTAATTGTAATACCACGTTCTTTTTCCTGTTCCATCCAATCCATTTCCGCTGCCCCTTCATGTACTTCACCAATCTTATGTTTTTTACCGGTGTAAAACAAAACACGCTCAGTAAAAGTTGTTTTACCGGCGTCAATATGCGCCATGATACCAATATTTCTAATGTCTTTTAAATCGTATTCGCGAGCCATATTAATTCTTTAAATTACAAAATAATTAGCGGCGACGGGAACGAGAAAAATGGGCAAAGGCTTTATTAGCTTCAGCCATTTTGTGAACAGACTCTCTCTTTTTAACAGCATTACCTTCGCCATTAGAAGCTTCCAAAATCTCGTAAGATAATTTTTCCGCTGTACCACGGCCTTTACGGTCTTGAGCGGCTTTGATAATCCAATTACAAGCCAAAAAATAACGTCGTTCGCCTCGGACCTGAAAAGGTACCTGATAATTAGCACCACCAACGCGCTTACCGCGAACTTCTACCAGCGGTGAAACGCGACGAATAGCTTTGTTGAAAATATGACGCGGATCTTGTTTAGTCTTTTCTTTAATAATATCTAAAGCGCCATAAACAATTTTTTCGGCCACACTCTTCTTACCGCGTTCCATGACATAATTAATAAACTTCGCGATACCCTGATCGTTATATTTAGCATCGCCTTCAATATCTCTTTTTGGTGACGGTTTCCCTCTCATAAAATTTAAAAATTATTCTTTTATTTTTTCGGTTTTTTAGCGCCATACTTACTGCGACCCTGACGACGTGCTTCCACGCCGGCCGCATCAAAAACGCCACGAACGATCTTATAACGAACCCCCGGTAAATCCTTAGTTTTTCCTCCTTTAATCAAAACGATGGAATGTTCTTGTAAATTATGCCCCATACCAGGAATATAGGCAGTTACTTCCATACCATTGGATAAACGAACACGAGCGATTTTACGTAAAGCGGAGTTCGGTTTTTTAGGGGTAGTAGTGGTTACCTTTAAACAAACACCCTGCTTAAAAGGAGCACCCTTAGCATTGTCTCTTTTACGACGATGCAGGGTATCCAAGCTGGAATGAAGCGCTAAAGCGTTACGACGCTTAGCGATAACCTTGCGACCCTTGCGAACTAACTGATTAATCGTGGGCATAATCTTAAAATTTCTTTAAAATATAAAAGGGATAGTTTCCCCGTATAAAAACAATCCTGACTATTCAGGATAGGTTTTAGGCTATTTTTTCCTATGAATTTAATTTAACAAAATATAAAATATAAGTCAAGGTTAAATACCGACAATCAAACGAAACAAGGAATCAACAACTGGGATTACCATATTACCGGCTAACATGACAAATAAAATAATAAAAATAAAACCCATCCGTTCATTGCCCAAATAACGGTCGCGCATCTCGGCTGGTAAAAAAGTCGCCAATATTTTTGAGCCATCAAGGGGCGGAATAGGAATTAAATTAAAGACCATCAAAATCAAATTAATGTAAACAATAATAGACAATAAACTGGAAAATGTTATGTTAAAAAATGGTAAAAAACGTAAACAAAGCCCAAATAAAATAGCCAACACTAGATTAGTTAGAGGTCCGGCTAAAGCCACCTTAGCATCACCATAGCGACGGTCTCGCAAGTTATAGGGATTATATGGTACTGGTTTTGCCCAACCAAAAATAAAAGGCAAGCCGGAAATAACCATCATCAGGGGCAAGAAAAAAGAACCGAACCACTCTAAATGAGCCAAGGGGTTAATAGTTAAGCGACCGGCGTCTTTGGCCGTATTATCTCCTAATTGATAAGCTGCCCAGCCATGCATATATTCATGTGCCACGGCTGAAAAAACTAGAACAATAATTTCAAATATTATTATACTATAATCTCCATTCATATAAATATAGTCTAGCACAACTTGATTATTTTTTAAAATGCTGATAAAGTTAATCTATTATAAAACTAAAAAAGAATAAATATGGGAAAAAGATGTGATTTGTGCGGACGCAGCGCTACGGCGGGTGCCAGCCGGTCTCACTCCAAGATTAAAACCTTGAAAAGACAAAATATTAATCTGCAAAGTAAAAATATTGACGGTATTAAATTAAAAGTTTGTACCTCCTGTATTCGTACTATAGCTAAAATAGAGAGAGAAAGAGAGGCTAAGAAATTAGTAGCTAAAACCGGAAAAAAAGTAAAATCTACTAAAAAGACCTCTACGGGATCAACCAAAAAGAAAACTAGTCCAGCAAAAAAGAAGGCTAGCAAAAAATAAATTATACTATTTTTGTAGAAACACTTCCCTATCTTGGGAAGTGTTTTTTGTTTATTTAAGCGAACGACTAAAGCAATTTCTGACGTAAAAATTTTACTGCTAAAAATAAACCTAGATAATATAGAGCCCCCAGGCGCCAACTAAAATTACTAACATCTACAGCTGCCCAGTCAGGTCGAGCTAAAATATCGGAAATAATAAAAATAAATTTTAAGATTACATAAGACGGAAAAAACCATATAACACCGAGTAGAGGGATAATACTTGATAACAATAAGGCTGTTAGCAACAAGGCAATAAGAAAAGGCATGCTCCAAAGCACCAGCAGATTGGCTAAGGGGGCGATAAGGGATATTTGTTGAAAATTAATCACCGCTACCGGTAAAATTACTAACTGCGATACTAAGGTTATATTTACAGTATCAAAAATATTATTAATCAAATTACGCCCCGCCCCCTTAATTTTAATTCTAGACAAAAGGCGCACCGCCAACTTTTGGCCCAAAGGATAAATGTAAATGATACCGATTAAAGCCAGAAAAGATAATTGAAAGCCAATGTCCGACCTTAAAAGACGAGGGTTAAACGCTAACATAACAGCCGCTGCAAAAACCAAAGCCCGAGTTAAAGAAGAGGGGCGCCCATAATAAATAGCCAGAAAAGATAAAGTGCCCATAACGGCCGCCCGAATGGCCGAAGCCGCTAAACCGGTTAGAATCGGGTAAACAAAAAGAAAGCCACCAACTAGAAACAAAATTCGGCGGCGAGGCCAACCAAGGGCCAGAAAAAAATTAATAATCAAAGCACTCAAAATAGTAATATGCGTCCCAGAAATAGCTATAATATGGCTTAAACCAACGCGAGCAAACATGTTTAAATCTTCTTTATACATCGCCCGCCGATAACCAAGTAAAAGTGCGTTAGCCAAACTGGCAGACGGCTCCGGTAAATTAGAATTAATACTACTAGCCAGCCTTTGTTTAAAATCTAATAAAAGACGATAGCTCTTCTGCGTCATGCTTAAATTCCCTTCCGTCTTGGTAATTTTAGGATAATACATCACCGAATAAACATCATAACGAGCCAAATAGCTCTCATAATCAAAACCTTCTATTTCCGGCGGCGCCTGTAATTGACCAGTAATTTGTAAATAGTCGCCATAGTCATAAATAGGGTAAAGATCGGTAGTAATAAGAACCCGCCCTTGAGAATCTTGCCCCTGAGCACATACCGTTAAACGTCTGCTTTTATAATCAAGTTCCGCCTCCTTGCAAACCTGCCCAACAAAACTTATTTTTTGGCCATTATAAGCGGCCAAATCGGAGTTCTTAATATTAGAATTAAAAAACTCGGGATAAAAGCCTCCGATAAAAATAAATAATATAAAGCCCAAATTCGCAAATAAAAAAATCCGCGCCAGAGAAAAAGACATAAAAAAATATCCTTAAGTTAATAAGGATATTTTAAGCAACGAGATATTAAAAAAAGATAAAGCCTCGGAGCTAAGCTTTCAGCCACTTTAAATATTCTTCCATAAACGGCTCTAGGGAACCGTCTAAAACGGCATCGACATCAGAGGTTTCATAATCCGTCCGATGATCTTTAACTAAACGTTTACCGTACAAAAAATAAGAACGAATTTGTTTTCCCCATTCTGCCTTTTGTACTATGCCTTTTAACTTACGCTCTTCCGCCTCTTTCTCCTGTAGAGCTAATTGATAAAGTTTGGTGCGCAAAAGTTTCATGGCATTTTCTTTATTCTGATGCTGTGAGCGTTCAGTCTGACAAGTGACAGTAATGCCGGTCGCCAAATGAACAATACGCACGGCCGAATCGGTAGTATTGACGCTTTGCCCGCCCGGTCCACTACTGCGAAAAACATCAATGCGTAAATCTTCATCTTTAATAACAATCGTGCCATCATCTTTAATTTCCGGAATGACTTCCACTAAAGCGAAGGAAGTGTGACGAGCGCCGTCAGAATCAAAAGGTGAATTACGAAGTAAACGATGAACCCCGTTTTCACTTTTTAAATAACCATAAGCCCAAGAACCAATAGCTCTAAGTACAACACTCTTAATCCCGGCCTCATTACCGTAATTACGATCCAAAATTTCTATTTTCCAATGACGTTTTTCCGAAAAACGTAAATACATTCTCTCCAAAATCTGGGCCCAATCTTGGGCATCAACTCCGCCCGTACCGGCGTGAATCGCTAAAATAGCGCTATTTTTATCATATTTTTCCGAGAATAACGACAAAAATTCTAACTTAGAAAATTTTTTATCCAGTTCTTCATATTTCTTTTCCATGTCCGTCAAAAGATCTCCACCATCTTCTAGGGCCGCTAAAGCCACCATCTCTTCCGCTTCTCTGATATCTTTTTGTAAAAGCACCCAAGCTTTAGTTTCCGTGGCCAGCTCTTCCGCCTGCTGTCCCACTAAAATAGCTTCATCTTTATCATCCCAAAAATTTGGAACAGACATACGTAAACGTAATTCTTTTTCCTCCACTTCTTTCCTTTCAATATCTAAAATCGTTTTTGTTTTTAAAAAACGTTGGCGCAAATCTTCCAATTTTTTTATTAGAGTTTCCATGCGATAAAATACTGTTCTCAAATTATATATCCTAATTATAACAAAAAAACGCCCTCTTAGACAGGGCGTTTTTATTACAGAAAAATTAACGTTTGCTCCACTGTGGCGCTTTACGAGCCTTAAGTTTACCTGGCTTCTTTCTTTCTACATGACGCGGATCGCGAGTCAGAAAACCATTTACTTTTAAGGCATCTTTAGCGGTCGGGTCAATCATTAAAATTGCGCGACTAATACCGAGACGAACAGCCCCTACCTGGCCCTGTACGCCACCACCCTGCGCTAATACGGAAAAATTAAAATCACGAGCATGACCAGTTACCTTTAAAGGCTGGGAAAGAATATTGCTACCTTCATTTGGGAAGTATTCACTGGCTCGCTTACCGTTTACCATAATAACACCCTTACCACTCTGGAATAAGCGAACTTTAGCAACAGAACTCTTACGACGACCGACCGCCTTAATATAAGTACCACTAAAATCAGCTGTTTCATTCTTAGCCCAGTCCTTATCTTCTTCCTGACTTTCCGGCGCTTCAGAAATTAAAACATCAGCAGATTTCACTTCCTTCTCTTTAGAATTTTTCTTATTTTTCTCGACCATATTTATTTGATAATTAATCTTTTGATCATAGCAGTTCGCAACTTAGTCGGCGGCAACATCTGTGTGACAGCGCGACGTAAAACATCACCAGGATTTTTTTCAAAAACTTCCGACATATTTTTACTACGTAAACCACCCAGATAACCGGTATAACGATGATATTGTTTCTGATCCAATTTTTTTCCGGTAAATTTTACCTGACTGATATTAGATACTTCAACAATGTCACCCAAATCCATGTGCGCTTGAAATTCCGGCTTATTCTTACCACGCAGTAAAGTGGCAACCTGAGTAGCCAAACGACCGACCGCTTGTCCGGTGGCGTCCAATTTATGTAATTTTCTCTCAATATTTTTCATATATTATACTAGTTCAATTTGGACAATCTGAGCACCATCGCCAGAACGAGTTCCCAATTTAACAATCCGAGTGTAACCGCCCGGGCGACTCTTATAACGAGTACCTAAGACTTCCAAAGTCTTCTTAACAGCATTTTTCTGTAAGAGAACTTTAATTAAACCACGACGAGCGTTCAAATCACCCGCTTTAGCAGATGTAATCATTTTCTCTACTAAAGGTCTAACCACCGTTGCCTTCGCCTTGGTAGTCTTCACTTTTTCATACAAAAGAATACTGGATGCTAAATTACGTAACATCAGTTCACGCGGCGCCTTGGCTCGATCTAAAGTTTTAGTTTTATTACGGTGACGCATATTTATTTCTTAGTTTTTTTTACCTTATCTTTTTTAGGCGCTTTCGCTTTTTTTTCAACAACTTCGTCCTTGTCTGCCTCTTCTTCTATTTCTTCATCCTCAACAACCACTTCTTCTGTTTTTTCATCAGCTTCAACTAATTCTGCTACCTGATAATTAGGGAGTAAAGAAGAATACTGATTAACTAAAATTTCTACCGCCTTATTAAAAGCTTCTTCCGGAGAAATTGTACCATCGGTCTTAATATTTAAAACAAGCTTATCCCAGTTAGTCATTTTACCAACACGAGTATTTTCTACGTCAATACTAACTAAAGTTACTGGAGAATAAATGGAGTCAAGCTCAATATAACCAATTTCTCTGTTCTCTCTTTTTGTTCCTTCCGCCATACGATAACCACGTCCTTCATGGACCACAATTTCCATTTCCAAACTACCAGCTTCATCTGTAATATGCGCCAAAACCAAATCAGGATTTTTTACTTCGGCCTGAGTATTTTTAGCTATATCACCAGCGGTCACAACTTTCTTACCTTTTAACTTAAGATCCAAGCGAACTTCGTCTTCAGTATGAATTTTAAGTCGCAACTGTTTTAAATTTAAAACTATTTCCAAAACATCTTCTTTGACATGAGGCAAAGCCATAAATTCATGGCTAGCTCCCTTAATTTTGACTCCGACAACGGCCGCACCCGGTAAAGAAGAGAGCAAAACGCGACGTAGAGAATTACCCAAAGTCATACCATAACCGGGGAACAAAGGTTCTACGGTTACAACTCCTTCTTGAGCGTTTGCACCATTTGTAAATTCAATTTTTTTAGGCAAAGCGATATTTTGCATATTGTTTTTTTAAATACAAATAACTTACTTATTATTTGGAATAGTATTCCGTAATCACCTGAATATTCAAATTCAACGGTAAATCCGTATCTTGCGGTTCATGTAAAATTTTAACGCTTAAATCATCGGCACTAAAATTTAACCAACTGGGTCGTTCCGCTTTTTTTAACTTTTCGGCGGAATTACGGAAATAAATATTTTTTTCGCTAGTCTTTTTAATCTTAATAACTTCTCCGGGTTTAACCATGAAAGAAGGAATATCAGTCATAACTTCATTAACACTAAAGTGTCCGTGGTTAACTAACTGACGAGCAGCCGCTCTAGAAGTAGCAAAACCGGCACGATAAACTACGTTATCCAAACGCATTTCCAAAGCACGCAAGAAATTTTTACCAGAATCACCGACTTTTTTGACAGCTTTATCAAAGGTCAAACGGAATTGTTTCTCCGCCAAACCATAGAATTTTTTGGCCTTCTGTTTCTCCGCTAACTGTTGACCATAGTCACTCAAACGCTTATGACCTTTAGGACCATGAAAACCAGGAGCATAATTGCGCTTAATAATCGCACATTTCGGAGTAAAACAACGCTCCCCCTTTAGAAAGAGTTTTTCTCCTGCCCGACGGCACTGTTTACATTTATTATCAATATTTCTTCCCATATTTATTGAACGGAAAATTTATAATTTCTTTCTTAAACCCGACGTGGTTTCTTCGGCCGACAACCGTTATGTGGCACGGGGGTCATATCTTTAATTGAGCTAACATTCAAACCGTTAGCGTTCAAAGCTCTAATAGCCGCTTCACGACCGGTACCAACACCGGAAACAAAGACGCTAACTTCCTCCAGACCATATTCTTCACGCGCTTTCTGAGCTGCTATTTTAGTAATGATTTGCGCGGCATAAGGAGTCGCTTTCTTTGCTCCTTTAAATCCGGCTAAACCGGCGCTGGCCCAAGAAATAACGTCACCATTAGGATCAGTCAAGGTCATCATGGTGTTGTTATAAGTAGCCTGGATATAAGCACGACCAACTTTAACAATACGAGCCACCTTCTTTTTCTTTTTCTTAATTAATCTTTTTTTACTGCGAGCCGCTTTATTTTTTTCTAGTTTTTCTTTAATATCAGCCGGTAATTCTTCATTAGTAGAATCAAAAGAAAAATCAGCCCCATCTTTTTCTTCGTCGGACTGAATATCCTCCGTTTCAACGGGAGCAAGATCTTTAGCACCAGCTTTTAACGGTTTCTCAACCGGGGTAGAAGCCTCGGCTGTATCAACAATTTTTTTATTTTCCTCTTTTACTTCTTCAGACATAATTAAAGACTGATTATTTTAACTTAAGTTTTCTGTAGACCGGCCTTGCTCTTACCACTACCCATAGTAACACGCTTGTTACCGCGAACCGTTCGACTATTAGTCTTAGTTCGCTGACCGCGAGCCGGTAAATGCTTAGCGTGACGCAAACCACGATAAGAACCGATTTCTTTCAAACGTTTAATATTTCCCTGCACTTCACGACGTAAGTCGCCTTCCACTGAATGTTTTTTCTCTACGACTTCGCGGAGAACATTAGCTTCTTGTTCAGGTAAATCTTTAACTTTAGTATTAGGATCAATTTCAACCGTCAAAAGAATTGTTTTGGCCAAACTACGACCAATGCCATGAATATAAGTCAAAGCAATTTCTATTCTTTTGTCGTTAGGAAGATTAACTCCCGCTATTCTTAATGCCATAGAAATAATTATTAACCCTGTCTCTGCTTATGCTTGGGGTTCTTACAAATAACATGAACCCGGCCTTTACGGCGAACCACTTTACAGTCCTTACAAATTTTTTTTGCGCTCGCTCTAACTTTCATAATAATAAATTTTACATTCGATAAGTAATCCGCCCTTTAGTTAAATCGTAAGGGCTAATCTGCAATTTTACTTTATCTCCAGGTAAAAGACGAATTCTATGAAGTCTCATCTTACCGGATAAATGCGCCAGGATTTCATGACCGTTCTCTAAGGCAACCTTAAAAGTTGCTGCCGGCATTAATTCCAAAACCTCTCCCTGCATTTCAATAAAATCTTTAGCGTTCAGGGTGGCGGCGCTGGCGTCATTATTTTCTTGTTCTTTTGACATTAACACAAAAAAATTTGATAAAGACAACTTTCGCCTTATCAAAATTCTTTAAAAATTAATTAAATTATTTTGGAGAATCTGATATTTCTAATCTATCTTGTTAATATCTTCAATCCTAACAATATTCGCTAAAAAAAGAAAACTACTTTTTTCTTTTATTTCACTTATTTGTTAATAAAATCATTATAGATATAAGACTAAAAATTGTCAATAGATAATAAGGAATAATTAGCGATAATTTTAGCTAGCTTTGCAGAATAGCTTTAATACGTCTCACACCAGCGCTAGAAGCTTCTTCTTTCTGTATCTTAAAATTACCTAATATTCCAGTATTTTCTACATGCGGACCGCCACAAATCTCTTGAGAAAAGGCCATTTTTAAATTAGGCTTTTTATAATTATCCAAATGACTAATGGAATAAACCTTGACCAACTCACCATATTTTGAATTAAAAACTCCCATAGCACCACGCTGTCTGGCCTTGTCCAAAGATAATTCTTCACAGCTTACCGTATAATTTTCTTTAATAGCACCATTAACCAAATCTTCCACCTGTTTGATTTGTTCCGGTGTCATCTTATCAGGATGAGAAAAATCCAAACGCAATCTTTCAGCGGTAATATTACTTCCCTTTTGGACGACATTATCTCCTAAAACTTTTCTTAAAGCAGCCAATAACAGATGGGCCGTGGTGTGTAATTTTACCGTCTCGTCACCAGCATCGGCCAAACCACCTTTAAAGCGACCAGCTGAAGCGGTACGAGAAAGATCTTGATGTTTTTTCATTTCCGCCGCAAAACCTTGGAGTAAAAATTCTCCAGTATCAGCTTTTAAAACATAATTATGTGAAGATGATTTTTTTCGTGATTTTAATTCCTCTAAAGATAGTTCCACGGGAAAACCAAAACTCTGATACAAATTAAATAAATCTTGACCAGTTAATTCTTTCTTATCTTGTATTATTTTATCTAATTCTTTCAAACCATTTTCCAAAGTTCTACTAAACTTCTCCTCCTCTTTATCTAAATTATCAAAAATAAACTGCTGGTGCTTCTCCAATTCGCCATAGACTTCTTTATAATCATTAATAACTACCGCCGCCACATCCTTAGTCCATGACTCTTTTTGAATGTTTAATTGACGCCCGTAACGAACGGCGCGACGAATTAAGCGACGCACGACATAGCCCTGATCAGTGTTAGAAGACACTATACCTTTATCGTCACCAATAATAAATGTGGCTGCTTTTAAATGGTCGGCCACGATTCTAATAGATCTAGTCGTCTCCACGTCCTCTCCATACTTATGCCCACTCAGTTCTTCAATTTTATGGACAATATTAATAAATAAGTCGGTCTGATAATTATCATCTAAGCCATTCAAAGCGGCTAAAGTCCTTTCCAAGCCTAAACCGGTATCAACATTTTTCTGCTGCAAAAGTTCAAATTTGGCATCGGTGTTTTTATTATATTGCATAAAAACATTGTTCCAGATTTCCACCCATGAATTATTATCATCATTAAAACTAGCAGGAACCTTGTTTTCCTCTCCCACCCAATAAAAAATTTCCGTATCCGGACCACAAGGACCGGTTACTCCCGCCGGTCCCCACCAATTATTTTTCTTAGGTAAGCGAGCAATACGCTCTAAAGGTAAATTATTTTCCGTAAATATGACCGACCAGGCGTCATATGCTTCTTGGTCAAAACCGGAATCTTCATCGCCCACGAAAACCGAAACAGCTAAACGATTTTTATCTAAAGACAAACCCTGAGCATCAGTCAAAAACTCCCAACTATAATTAATGGACTCTTTCTTGAAATAATCCCCCAAGGACCAATTTCCCATCATCTCAAAAAAAGTGTGATGTGTTTTGTCGCCCACTTCTTCAATATCACCAGTGCGGATACATTTCTGGGCTCCGACTAAGCGTGAACCAGCTGGATGTTTACCGCCTAGGAGGTAGGGCACTAAAGGATGCATACCAGCGGTAGTAAATAGGACAGTCGGATCGTTTTCCGGAATTAAAGAAGCACTACCAATAATCGCATGATTACGGAGCTTAAAAAAATCTAAATATTTTTGTCGCAGTTCAATTGAAGTCATGGAAGTCATAGAAATAACGATAACATTAATTTAGATCTATATTATATTAACTTCTTCGTGTAAATCAAGGCCGAAACTTTTTTTAACGGTTTGCTTAATTTTTTTAACTAAGTTTAAAACCTGTCGGGCGGAAGCGCGTCGATAATTTATTAAAACTAAGGCTTGATTTTTGTGCATACCAACCGCCCCAAATTTCTTACCCTTAAAACCGGCCGTTTCAATTAACCAAGCAGCGGGAATTTTGACCTTAGTTTTACTGATCGGCCAACTCGGCATATCAGGATATTTCTTCTGCAAAGCTTTAAATTTTATTGTGCTAATTTCAAGATTTTTAAAAAATGAACCGGCGTTTGGCATTTTCACCGGATTCGGCAATTTTTCTGTCCTAATAATCTTAATAGTGGCAGATACATTTTTCAGGCTAGGCTTCTTGATACCCCGCTCCAGAAGATGGGCGCGAATAGCGCCATAATCAAGCTGTAAGGTAGCCATTTTCTGTAATTTAAAAGTCACGGCATAAATAAAATACTTCCCCTTCAATTTATTTTTAAAAATGCTCTCCCGATAAGCGAAATGACAATCCGGTCCGGAGAATATTCTCTCTTGCCCACTTTTAAGATCAATGGCATGTAAATGATAAAAAGAATCTTTAATTTCCACACCATAAGCACCAATATTTTGCATCGGCGCCGCTCCCACCGTGCCGTAAATTAAACTTAAATTTTCCAAACCATGCCAGTTATGACGAACACTCCAGTCCACAAAATCACTCCACAACTCTCCGGATTTAGCTTCCACTAAAACATAATCTCTATTTTTTTCTACAACTTTAATTCCCTTGATTTCATTTTTTAAGGTTAAACCTTTAACGGTCCGAGAAATTAAAACGTTAGAACCGCCTCCGAGAATAAATAATGGCTTTTTATTTTTTTTGGACCAAATAATTGCTTCCTGTAAATTTTCCTTACTTTTCATGACGGCAAAAAACTCCACTCGAGCGCTTAGCTGTAAAGTGGTATAAGCTTTGATATTTTTATTTTTTTCTATTTTTAACACAATGTAATTATAAAGAAAAATGCTTAAAAAGTCTAAAATATTATTCAATGTCTCCTAAGAACTGCAACCTTAATAATTCGGCATATAAACCACCTTCAGTCTGCGCTAAAGAGGCATGATTGCCTTCCTCCGCCACCTGGCCATTCTTTAAGACAATAATTTTATCCGCTTTTCTAATAGTACTTAAACGATGCGCAATTATAATCATCGTGCGTCCCCGACTAATCTTTTCTATCGCCTCTTGAATTAAAACTTCACTAGTACTGTCTAAGTTAGAAGTTGCCTCATCAAAAATTAAAACGCGAGGATTAGCTAAGACCGCCCGAGCGATTCCTAAGCGCTGTCTTTGTCCGCCCGACAACTTAATTCCCCGCTCTCCCACTAAAGTATCATAACCCTTATCAAGTTTATCAATAAACTCTTCCGCATTAGCAACCCGGGCCGCCGCCTTAATTTCCTTCATACTCGCGCCGGGAGAAGCATAAGCAATATTTTCCGCCACACTTAAATCAAAAATTTCTACTTCTTGCGGGACAATTGCCAAGAATTTTCTAAAACTTCGGACGTCATAATCTCTTAAATCTGTATTATCCAAGAGTACACGACCCTCTTGCGGGTCATAATGACGATAAATCAAGCGAGCCACAGTGGTTTTTCCACCTCCTGATGGTCCCACTAAAGCCGTCACTTCTCCGGAATTAATTTTTAGATTAAGTTTTTTGATGGCCGGTTTCTTGTTGACGCCATAATAAAAAGAAACATCTTCAAATTTGATTGCTCCAATAATATGTTTAGGCTTTAGGCCACGCTTTTTATTAATAATATCCGACGGAGTATTAAACAAAGCTAATAAACGATTAACCCCCACTCGCCCCTCTTCCATACGATCATAAAAACGAGAAATACGGAACAAAGAAACATAAGCACGTTCACTGAGAGTAAAAGCGAAAATAAAGGTACCAATACCTATATTTCCCTGAGCTACCAAATAAACACCAAGGAATAAAACTGCTATACGACCGATGTTGACAAGAGAATTTCTGCCCAAACCAACCTTCATCATCCAGCCCCACTGGGTATCTTCATTCTCCCTAATCTTAATTTTAATCTTATCAAATTCCGAAATTTCTCGACGCTCCTGAACAAACGACTGAACGGCGTTAATATTAATAATGGACTGCCCCATTTTACCGGAAGCAATTTCATAATCACGATAAATTTGTTTTCTAATCGGATATAAACGTTTATTGGCAAAATAAGTGATTATAATATAGGCCGGAGCCATAATTAAAAATGATAAGCCAATACGCCAATCCACCCAAAACAAAGCTCCGAATGTTAACAGTAACTGAATAAAAGTCGGCATCACTTCCCAAAAAATATCATTTAAGAAGCGAGAAATTTTATCAACCCCTTTTTCAATTTTAATTATCTTGCCGCCGGTATTTTCTCGCTCGTGATAACCGAGACTTAAAGAAACTAATTTCTTCTGAGCAGTTAAGCCTAAGAAATATTCCAGCTCTACTAATAAACGTAAAATTTTACGATCACTAAAATAATGTAATATAGAGCTAAGCTCTTCAATAACAAAATATAAAATGATTAATTCTAATAAAAATAAGACATTAGTAATATCAAAACTCTGTAAGCTATCTATCACTAACTTCAAAAGATAAGGCGAGGCGACATTTAAAATAGCACAGATAATAATTAAGCCGCTAATCGCACTAAAAAATTCTCTAAAGGGTGCCAAAAGACGCCATAACTCTACCCAGAATGTTTTCCAGCTAATAATCGGCGTTGAAGAAATTTTCGTGTTTTCATTTTTAGTCATAATCAGGGGAATGCCTATAATAGAATACGAAAAAACTAATAGAGTGTTACAATTTTTTTACTTTTTTTAATAAATTTTCTGCCACGCGAAAGACATCGCCCGCCCCTATTAGTAAAAGAATATCCTCGTTAACTAGCTGACGACGCAAATAAGTGACTACTTGGGCTATGCTAGGAATGTAATGAATCGCTTGTTTTATGTTATGGAGCTGATTGAATTTCGTTATGGCCATGGCCAGTTCCCGACTAGAAACACCACCCTGCTTTTCTCGAGCGGAACCATAGATATCTAAAATAATTAATTCATCCACCTCGCTAAAACTACTCACAAAATCTTTAAATAGTGCCTTAGTGCGAGTAAAAGTGTGCGGATGAAAAACTGCGCATATGTGCCGCTTAGGATAACGACTTCTGAGGCCGGCTAAAGTCGCTTTAATTTCCGTCGGATGATGAGCATAATCGTCAATGATAGTCGCACCTTGGTAAGATCCTAAAATTTGCGCTCGCCTTTCCGTACCGCGAAAACCGGCTAAATGTTTTTTAATTAAAGCACTAGATACTTTCATTTCCCGCGCCGCCGCAATCACCGCCAGGGCATTAGCAATATTATGACGACCCAATAAGGAAATTTGAAATACACCTAAATCTTTTTTGTTATAGCCGAGACGAAAACTCTGATGGGCGCCAGCGGACTTTAAGTCGGTCGCCACATAATTAGCCGGCTCATCCCCGAGCTTGGCAGTCGTTCTAGCCGGCGTGACCGAAGCCTGCTTTTTATTCTCCGACGCTATTTCGTAAGAAATAATTTTCCCGCGACAAAGCTTTTTAATTTTTTTAATTTCCCGGTCACTATTATTAATCACCAAAAATCCGGTCGGAGGGACTTTTTTTAAAAAATCCGCAAAGACTTTAAGATAAGCCGCCTTAGTTTTAAAAAAATCCGGATGATCGTAGTCAATATTATTAAGCACCACTCCTCGTGGCTGGAAATATTGTAATTTATTTTGATATTCATCTACTTCGGCAATCAAATAAGACGAGGCACCGCTCAATCCGCTTCCGGCAAACTGAGGCACGCGTGACCCGACTAACACATTAGGTTTTTTGCCGGACTTCCATAAAACGTAGCCTAGCCAAGCAGAAGTGGTGGTTTTACCGTGACTACCGCAAACCGCCACACCATCATGATTATTAAAAACCTCGCCTAAAGCAGCGGCGTAAGACAATAACTTGATATTTTTAAAACGCTCCGGATTACTAGCAATAAATTTCATTTCTACATTATTCTTTTTATTATAAGCGGAAGAATAAATTATCATATCAAGCTGAGCAGGAATATTTGTAACAGCAAAAGGTGTTTTAACTTTAATTTTAGAAGCCCGTAAAACTTTATCAGTTAAAAAAACATCAGAAATATCAGAACCCGATACTTGATGACCTTGTTTAACTAAAAATTGCGCCAACATCGTCAAGCCAACACCTTTAATGCCGATACAATAAATATTTTGTTTTTTGATAACAGTTTTATTCATATAAAAATTCTATTCCCCTAGAATCTCCCAAACAATTCCGGCCATAGACTTCGCCGCCCCGCGTTTAATGATTTTAGAAATATTATTACTAGACTTAGTTAGCCAATCCGCATCACCTAATATCCGCTTAAGCTCCGGCACCAATTTTTCCCTGCTCAGCTCATTTTGTTTCCAAACAATAGCGGCCTGGGCTTTAGCAAAAACAGCGGCGTTATCTTCCTGATGCGAACCGGGCATAGGGATGAGAATAGCAGATTTGTTAAGAGCAGACAATTCCGTTAGAGCCGATAATCCGGCACGAGAAACCACTAAATCAGCGGCCGCTATTAAAGCCAAAAGCTCGTCATGAGAAACAAACTCTTTGACGACATAATCCGATCGGTCATCAGTAATTTCGCTGCCAGCCGTCCGCGCTAATACATCCGTCGCTAATCTTTCGTGTCCGGTAAAATGAATAACCCGACAAAACTTTATTAATTCCGGGGCTGCTTCCGCCACTAAATTATTAATAAACAACGAACCACCAGCCCCACCAATAAACAAAACTAAGGGACGCGAAGCGGTAATATAATATTTGTTTTTTATTTCAGCTACACTATCAATAAACTCCCGTCCCGATAAGTCAATAGTAGGATTACCAAGCCAAACAGCACGGTGGCCATAGTCCAATAATGATTTTTCAAAGGTAACACTAATAACTCGCGCTACCGGGGACATTAATTTATTAGCTAGTCCGGGACGGACATCTTGCTGATGAATTAAAACTTTAGTTTTAGTTCCCGCCGCCGCCCATACTAAAGGCACACTCACAAAACCCCCGGCACTAATGATTAAATCCGGACGTTCTGATAATAATAAAAATAAAGTTTGAAAATAAGCAGCAATAATTTTAAAAATATCCAAAAAATTAAATAGAGAAAAATAACGACGCCATTTTCCGCTCAAGATAGGAATAAACTCTAAATAATCTGAAGACTGGGAACTAATGCTAGTTGCGCCGGGCAGCTTCTCGTCAGTTAAGCGTTTATTAAAAAAAGCGACCATTTCCCTCTCCGGACCGTCATAAGTACCGACAAAAATTAATTTCGGCGCCGACACATCTTCATTTTTTAACAACTCTTCCGCCACAGCTAAAAGCGGCGTAACCGGTCCGCCACTGCCGCCACCCGATAAAATAATTTTTTTAGTCTTTAATTCTTTCATACAATATTACCTGGCTCGCCAGTTACCTTTAGTCTGCTTACTAATATTGGCCAGAATACCCATTGCCAGAAGAGCAGACAGAGCCGAAGAACCACCGGCGGATACAAAAGGTAAAGGAACACCAGTCATGGGAATTAAATTTATCATACCGCCAATATTTAAAAAAGTCTGTAAAGCCAACCAAACTATAATCCCCATCGCCAAAGTACTGCCGTAAATATCCGGCGCACCGCGAGCAATTAATAAGCCCCGATAAAATATAAATAAATATAATAAGATTAAAAGAGTGCTAAAGATAAAACCGGTTTCTTCGGCAATCACCGGGAAAATAGCATCGCCCCATACTTCCGGCAAATATAAAAATTTTTGACGACTCTCGCCAAGACCGCGGCCGAATAAACCACCGGAGCCAACGGCTATCATGGACTGGTTAACCTGATAACAATGTTTCAGAACACTATAACTGGGATCCTGCAAACACTTAAAGCGATCACTTTGATAAGAAGAATTCATGCTTAACATAACCGCTAACGCCAGGGCAGCTAATAAACCGGCCATCACAATATGAGTCACCTTTCCGCCGCCGGCAAAAAAAACCACTACCGAGCTGACCGCAATAATAAACAAAGTACCCAAGTCCGGTTGGGCCAACATCAAGCCACTGATAACTCCCAAAATTATTAAAAATGGTAAAACACCTTGCGTAAAACTTCCCAAACCATCCTTTTTGGCCTCCAGCCAAGTAGCTAAATAAATTAAAAAAGAAATTTTTACCAGCTCCGAAGGCTGGAAAGAAAAACCAAAAATATTAATCCAACTGCGCGCCGTGCCGTATTCTGTTCTCAGTCCGGGAACAAATACCAAGAGTAAAAGTATTATGGAAATGAACAAAAAAAATCCGGCAAACTTTCGCCATTGATGATAATTAATTCTAAAGGCTAACCAGAAGAAAATTAAACCGGCCCCCAGCCCCCACAATTGGCGTAAAAAATAATGATAAGTATTACCAAAACGAGAATAAGACACTACCGAAGAAGCACTAAAGAGCATAACTAAGCCAAAAACCAAGAGAATGCCCAAAGCGGTCAGCAAACTTTTATCGGCCTCATGTTCATTAGCCGCGGGATTACTAATTTTTCTGCTTAAACGTTTAAACATTTAAAAATTTTGATCTAGTAAAAAAATTATCAAACCAAGAAAAGCGCCAATAGCCTGAACGACCCAAAAACGCATAACCACTTTAGACTCGGGCCAGCCTACAGCTTGAAAATGATGATGAATTGGAGCGGAAAGAAAAATTTTACGATGATATAATTTCTTGGAGACTATCTGCAAAATGACAGATAAAGACTCTATTAAAAATACCAAACCAATAAAAATAAGCAGAAGCGAACTATTGGTAAGCATGGCTATAATACCTAACGTGATACCTAAACTCATGGAGCCGGTATCGCCCAAGTAAAAACGGGCTGGGGGAATATTAAACCAAATAAAAGCTAACAGGGCACCGATAATAACACCGCAAAAAGTAGCCAGTTCATAGCGACCGAGCGTAAAAGCAATAATGGCGTAAGCTAAAAAGGCAATCAATAAAGTCCCACCCGCCAAGCCGTCTAAACCATCGGCTTCATTAACCGAAAAAGAAGTAGCAGCTACGATAAAAATAAAAATAGGAATATACCAGGCGCCAATCTCAAAGTTTCCTAAAAATGGCACATGAAAAACTGTCCAATCTAATTTATAGTAGAACCACAGGGCTCCCGCTAGTGCAATAACTAAATAAATTAAAAGGCGATGATACATTTTTAAACCACCGCCACCCGCCGCCCCCTTACCACGAACATCCAACCAATCATCAAACAGACCAATTAAAGCGGCACTAACCAAGGCGCCCAAAGGCAGCAATGTTTCCGAACGAGACAAAAAATTTAAATGTTGAAAAATAGTGTCGGGAAATAAATTATTCAATAAGGCAAATAACAAAATAAATATCAAAACCGTGCTCCAAATTAAAACTCCGCCCATGGTCGGCGTACCAACCTTGTGCGCATGTAAACTAGTAAAAATTGGGGTAGTGCCATCGCTACGAATTTTTTTACCTAATTTATATTTATATAAAAAATGCGATAAAAGCGGGGTAACGACAATGGCAAAAATAAAAGCTAGAGTAGAAAAAAATAAAATTTTTACAACGTAAAATTCCGCCATATGACTATCTAAAATTAATTAAGTAAACAAAGAAAAGAGTGACATTAATTAGCAATGTAAAAACTAAGGCCGCCGCCAAAAGCAGCTGCACAAAAATTCTAAAATTACGATGTTCTCTGTTAAGGGCGGCAACTACAAAATTAAGAATGAGTACCACTAAAGCAAACAAGGGATAATAAAAAATTTGTCCTGCGTCTCCCACTAAATCAATACCAAGATCTACGTTATAATGACGCACTAATAAAGCTCCAGCCAAATTACGGTAAATATATAGAGCCTGTACCCAAGCCAGTAATTGTAAAGCGCTAGCAGCCGCTAAGTACCAGCGAGCAACCCGCAAATTCCCTACAGAACGAAAAACTACACCCACTTTTTGACGAGCAGTATGAAAACAAGCGTAAAAATTAGAATAAACCATAAAAAATGCTTATTAAGAGCTTATTTTTAGTTTATCACATTTTAAAACAATACAAAACTATGCTATAATTATAACAATATGAGTAAAAAAATTGTCAACAATATTTTTCATTACGCACACGCCGAGGGGGCGAGCGGCCTGGTAATCACCAGCCAGAAAGATCGCGTCGCTTTGCATTATAACTTCCCTAATGAAATCCGACGTGACTTATCTTTCCCAAAGAAATTGGAGAAGTCTTTTTTGGAAAATTTACGACAAATTTTGGGTTTAACGGAGGGAGAATTACTCGCTAAAAAATATTATAAGATTAATGACCCTAAATTTCGTTTAAATTTTTATCTCAGTGTTTTACCGGCCGCTGAAGGGGAAAAAATAATTATTGATATTATCCGACGTTCCACGCCTACTTGGTATTTTAAACAACTGGGCCTACAAACCACTGACCGCCAAAAAATTGAAAAAACTATTCGTCGCGGCCGCGGTTTAATAGTTATTAGTGCCCCGGCCGGTAATGGAAAAAGCGCTACTCTGCACGCCATTTTGTCTGATATCAAGCAAACGGACAAAAACATATATTTATTTGACAAAGAAGTAAAAAATACTGAAAAAGCAAAAAATATTAGTGCCTCTCTAGCCGGTATAAATTATTTAAACCTTAATATCGCTAATTGGAATAAAATTAGGCAACATGACGTAGATATTATTGCGGTAGATGACTGTGATGAAAAAAATATGCTGACTGAAGCTATCCAAGTCGCTACTAGTGGTCGCCTAGTGATAATCACACTCACTGCACCAGACTCCCTCTCTACTCTTAATAAAATTTTTAAAATCCAGCTACCATTACGCCTAAAATTAGATACTCTTAAACTAATTATTAACCAAAAATTAGTCCCCCTAAAAAAATCCCGCCTCATAAAATCAGGACTCAGACAAAATATCGGAATTTTTGAAACTTTTAGTTTATCAAAAAAAATAAAAAAATTCTTATTAGACTCTAAGGAAAAAGACTTGACGGCAACAAAATTTCAAGAGAGACTACAGGCACGACTACTAAAAGAAGATTGGCCGACCCTGGAAACGGATCGCCAGAAAAAGACTCGCGCAGGAATATTGTAAAAGAAATTTTATGAAGATCAGTTGTGTTATCCCGGCTTTTAACGAAGCTAAAAACATCGTCAAAGTCGTGTCTGATGTTCGACCTTACGTCGCGGAAATTATTGTGGTAGACGATTGTTCCTCTGATAACACCGCTCAGCTGGCGACTGCTGCCGGGGCTACAGTCTTACGTCACCCGATTAACCGCGGTCAAGGCGCATCCCTGCAAACCGGCAATGACTACGCTCTAGAACACGGCAGTGACATCATTATTCACTTTGACGCCGATGATCAGTTTCTAGCCTCAGAAATTCCAGAAATGGCCGCCCCGATTATCAGTGGTCAAGCCGATATTGTCTTCGGTTCTCGTTTTCTGAAAAAAAAATCACAGCTACCATTTTTAAAACAACAGCTGCTTCTCCCCTTGGCGCGAATTTTTAATCGTCTTTTTTTAGGCTTAAAACTTAGCGACCCCCAAAATGGTTTTCGAGCTTTAAATCGCCAAGCCGCTCAAGCAATAAAAATTAGCAACCGTGAAATGGCTCATGCCACCGAAATACAAGCTAAAGCTCAGGCCGCTCAATTAAAAATTAAAGAAATTTCCGTTACTGTTCTTTATCACGAATTCGGACAAAAATTTTCCGGCGGTTTAAAAATCGTCAAAGACCTCCTCATCCATAAAATAATCAAATAAATATGCTACAACAAATTATCGCCTTAATTATAATTTTCTTGTTTATTTCTCGTCTTGTCCGTCAAAAAAATCGTCAAGAAATTGGTAGTAACGAACTTTACTTATGGCTATCTTTCTGGATTTTAGCCGCTATTTCCATTATCTTTATTAAATTTATTGATCGCTTTGTCGCCTATTTCGGTTTTTCCATGAGTGGTATCAACTTTTTACTGTACTTATCCGTCCTCGCCCTCTTCTATTTAGTTTTCCGTCTTCGCCTCAACCTAGCTAAGCTTGATAAAAATTTAACAGAAGTAGTTCGACAATTAACTTTAAATAAAAAATAAATGCGTATTGCTCAGGTCGCTTGTGTTTCGCCTCTCGCCACCGGCGGTATCGCCACCGGCGCGCGCCTAACGGAACAACTCCTCGGCGACGAACATGAAATTGTAAATTTTAATCCCGATTCCGTTTCGCCTTGGCTCAAATACGGCTACGGCGCTTTTTTGCCACAATTGCTTTGGCTATTACCCCGCTTTGATTATATTTATTTACATTATCCCTTCTTTGGTACGGCAGAAATAATTTGGTTATTAAAATCTTTCGCCCCCAAACGTCCCAAACTTATCATTCACTACCACATGGATGTTAAAAATCTTAGCCTTTTTGCTAAGATTGCCTCTTGGCCCAGCCGTTTAATTAGACGTTCCCTGTTTAGCCAAGCAGAATATATTGTTAGCGCCAGTTTAGACTATATAAAAACCAGTAACATCAAGAAATATTATCATTCTTATCCGGAAAAATTTCGGGAAATTCCCTTCGGTATTGACTTGAAAAAATTTCAACCTAAAATTATCAACCAAACAAGTACTAATCCTCTTTTACAACAGACCAAAGAAATTATTCATTATATTAATGACCACTTCATTAAAAAAAGCCGCCTGGATTTATTATTCGTCGGCGGTTTAGACGACGCCCATTATTTCAAAGGAATTGACGTCATGTTTCGTGCCTTATCCGGCCTAACGGCTAAAAGTTGGCGCTTAAAAATAATCGGTGACGGTAATCGCCGCGCCGACTATGAAAAAATGGCGGACACCCTAGGACTAAGCAAAAAAATTGAATTTGCCGGACGACTGAGCGAAACCGAGCTAATTCGTTCCTACCAAAATTCCGATTTATTACTTCTTCCCTCAATTAACAGCAATGAAGCTTTTGGCTTGGTTTTAATTGAGGCCCTCGCTTGTGGTGTACCGGTGATTGCCTCCGATTTAACGGGAGTGCGTCGTGTCTTTAATAATAACAAAGAGGGCTTATTAGTAGCACCGGGCAGTGCCGCCGATTTAAAAAATAAATTGGACTATATTCTAGATAATGAGGATAAGCGCCGAGAAATGGCACAAGCGGCCCGACTTTTAGCAAAAAATAAATACGACTGGCACTTAATGCAAAAAAATCTGAAAAAATTGTTTAAGGTATGAAAATTGTAATTCTACATAATCTTTACGGGGAATTTAGTCACGGCGGCGCAGAAACAGCGGTCGCTATGATGGCAAATAATTACCAAGAACAGGGGCATAAAGTCTTTTTAATCAGTACTTGTCCGGCTAGTCAAAAACCGCAAGCAGACAATAAATTAAAAATCTATCACCTAGCTTCCGAATTTTATAATTTATCACAACATTCCCTAGCTTATCGCCTGGTCTGGCAAATTGCCAACCTCTTTTCTGTCGCCAAATATTACAAAATCAAAAAAATATTAGAGCAAGAAAAACCGGACTTAGCAATTACCCATAATTTAATGGGACTCGGCTTGCTTAGTGTCCGCGCCATACATAGTTTAAAAATAAGACACGAACATTTTTTGCATGATATACAACTTCTCCATCCCTCCGGTTTAATGATTTGGGGCCAAGAAAAAAAAATTTCTAGTCCGACTGCTCGTCTGTATCAATACTGGAGTAAAAATATTATCGGCTCTCCTCAGCGCGTGATTTCACCTTCCCGCTGGCTACTGGACATGCATAGTAATAACGGTTTTTTTAAGAACTCCGAACTCTTATTCAAACCTTTTGTTTGGCCTCAAAGCACTAATGCTATTACAACTAAAAATAACCCGGCCAAAAATTTTCTCTTCATCGGCCAAATCGAAGAACAAAAAGGTATTCTCTTTTTGATTGATAGTTTTAAAAAAATACCGGGCGCCGAGCTAACTCTAAACATTGCTATTAGAGGCGGCGGTAAAGATTTGGCAACCGCCCGCCAATTAGCGGCCAACGACTCAAGAATTAAATTTTTAGGTCCCCTCAGCTACGAAGAAACTGACAAAATTAAAAAATTAAATGATTGTCTGATTGTTCCCTCCTTATGCTATGAAAACTCTCCTACCGTCATCTACGGCGGTCAAGCGGCTGACTTGAAGATAATCGCGGCTAAGCTCGGCGGCATTCCGGAGCTCATGAAACCAGAAGATGAATTTTTCCAACCCGGAGACAAACAAGACTTAATCCGAGTAATAAGCAAACTAATCTAAAAACATCTAAAAAAATAAAAATAGGATTTGGCTATTTTTTGTTTATTTCCAGCAAAAATGATAGAATAAAAGAAAAATATTATATAAATATGTTCAATGTAAAAACCCTCATTTTTAGTAATAACCACAGTAACTCTCTGGGAGCCAGTAAAAACGAACGCGATGAATTATGCAAAACAATTATAGATTCCTCATCTTTAAAGGCAGGATTTTATTTACTTATAGTGCTCTCCACTTTTATCGTGACTATTGGTTTGTTAAAAAATAATATTATCCTGACTATCGGCGGTATGTTAGTTGCCCCTCTCTTATCTCCGATTCTATCAATTTCTCTATCACTCACCATTTTTAATTTAAAAGTATTTTTTAGATCAATAAGAATTTTTATAGTTTCTGCTTTAGTTTCTTTAATTGTTTCGTATACACTGGGTCTCATCGCCAATTTTTCTCTAACACAAATTAATCTTATTGAAATAATGAAAGCCGTGGATTACACAGCCTTTTTCATTCCTATCGCCGCTGGGGCGGCCGGTAGCTTTACCTGGGTCAAAAAAGATTTAAATAGCTCCCTACCGGGCGTAGCCATCACTGTTGCTTTACTCCCCCCTCTAACAGTTATGGGCTTAGCTTTATCGGTCCAAAATTTTATAGTATTTCAAGAAGCTCTACACGTTTATTTTCTTAACGTTCTTGGTATTATTATCGGAAGTTGGATAATCTTTATGGTTATGGGTTTTTATAAATCTACCAAAAAAATTGTAGAAGAAATAAAGCTGGAAGAAAAAAATTAGACTCTCTAAATTCCAGACTATCCATTAAGACGACTTATTCCGTTGTCTGACCATTAAATTCTTCATCATTGGCTTCCGCCTCTTCTTTTGTCTTATGTATTATTTGATCTTTATGATGAGCCGGGGAATAAATAGTATATAATTTTAAATCTTCCGTTTCCGAAACATTAATAATATTATGTTCTGATCCGGCTGGAATAATTACGGCTGAGCCATCCTGTACCGAATATTCATGGCCGTCAATTATACATTTCCCCTGTCCTTTTTCAAAACGAAAGAACTGGTCATTGTCGGCATGAATTTCTGAGCCAATATCTTCTCCTGGACGTAACGACATCAAAACTAATTGACTATGCTGGCCTGAGTATAAGACTTTACGAAAGTAATTGTTATCTAAAGTAGCTTCTTCAATATTTGCATTAAATCCATTCATACATTTAAAATTAATTTAAAGCTATTTAATTATTTTAATGGCCTTACCATTCACGAGAGCATCTGCTATTTTTTCATAAGCTAAATACAATATTCTTTGATAAGTACTAGCTGAAGTGTGCATTTTTTCGGCAGCTTGTTTTTGATCAAGACCACGACTATGACGCAAACGATAAGCCTCCATTTCTTCAGTAGTGAGTTCTACAATTTCAAGATTCCTCATAGGTATTCCTTGAGGTTTAAAATAAGTAACGGCGGGATTAAATCCTATTTTTCGATTAAGCCTTGGTCTAGACATATATATTCAAATTATAGCAAATTTGCTAAGATATCTCCATAAAAGAAGGCTGTCCGACCTCTTTTTCCTAAGAGGCCGGTTCCCAAGCCTTCTTTTATTTTTCTTGGCCTTTGAGGGCGGACTTTTCCTCGCGAATAAAGGCTAACTCTTCTTCAAGAGCTTTCTCTCTATATTCCAGAGAGGCCATTTCATTTTTATTAGAGATAAATCTCCGAGAACCGAAAGCGTAGCCAGTCTGACAACCTTGCCCTCTTCCCATTCCACTACCGAAGCCCATTCCCTGACCAGTTCCGCAATTACCCATTCTCCGGCCCATTCCGGCACCTTGGCCCATAGGACCAGTTTCATCTAAGTTAGGCATATGTTTATATTTTAAATTATTAATAATGGACAATACGACCTTTCTAATCTATTGCCTATTATGAGTATATACCCATAACTATATTAAGTCAAATTGGTGGCGAAGGCGGGGATTTGCGCGCTCGCTCCGCCCCCTAACGGGCGGAGCTCACTTGTCCAAAGTTGGCGTCCAAAGCTCCCCCGGAGCTTCGTCCGACGCTCGTCCACTCGCTCCGGCTTCCGCCGTCTCTCGTGTCTCGCTTCCAACTAGTTCAAATCCCCCATCGCAACATCGTGCTAGCACGAGGTAGTAAGAAATAGAGCCTATTTAAGGCCTATTTTTAAAATCTTATTTTGAAAATTTGAATGTTGCCAGTATTTCATTGCCAATTGCAATAGGGTCAAAGTCCTGGTCTTTATTTAATGGGCGCTCCATTATTCGTAACCAGGAAGCGTCAAAAAATACCGCCATAATTCGGCCGGCGCTATCGCCCTCAAAACCGCCGATATCAGTTCCCTTAATAGTAAGAAATGATGAACCATCAACAACAATTTGTGATTCTTTCCAGTTCTTTAATGATTTCTTATAATAAGCTATCATGCTTTCACGAGTATTACGCTCGTCATATCTGTTTAGATAAAGAAATGAGTTATTGCCCCCAATATCTACCGTATAGTATGGAGATTTTGCTATAAGAATATGATTTTGAGCCTCCTTCACTTCAAACCCGGAAGGAAATTTAAATGAAAGGGTAAAATATGATGAACTAAATGGGAGCCAATCCGTGGAAAATCGAAAACTCTTATAAAATTCTTCAAAATTATTGGATTTAATAGCCCCGTTTGACAACACATAAGTTACCGCGTCCTTTTCCACCAACACAGCGTTATACTCCCAAGTCGGAATATCATTCTTTATCTCATCATTAGTCGCAATTAATAATGTTCCAGGCAAGCCATCAATTACCACTTTTGATGTTTTAATTATAGTATTCCCGGCACGATTTTTCTCTGCTAATTTTTGATCAGCAATTAGCTGTGCCGCAGATTTTTTGGTATCAACATTAATAAATAACTCGCCGTCATTATTTGGGTCTTGATTATTTTTTCCGAAAGATACTCTGGCCGACGTTGCAGAACCAAACACCTTCCAATCTGCTGGATATTTTATTTCGTAACCGTATGTTTTATTATTGTAAGTTTGCCAATCATTATCAACTTGATTAGAAGCGGTTAAACTATTACCATTTTTATCAGCTAAATTTGTTTTTATAGCCTCATTTTCCTTTACAAGTGCACTATTTTGCTCTTCTAAATCTTGAACTTGAGCATTTAAATTATTAATTTGTTCTTGAGATAAAGAAGCTGATTGATTTGATGCAGAATTATCATTCGTGGCCTTTTACGATAAAGAACAACCCGCTATTAGCAATGCCAAAATTGGCAATAAAATTAAAATCTTTTTCATAATTTAATATTATTTTTTATCTATTTTTATAGATAGATCTTTTAATTGTTTCTCATCAACTGCGCTAGGAGAATCCGTCATTAAATCCCGACCTTGGCCATCTTTAGGGAAAGCATAAATATCACGAATGGAATTCCAGTCATTAAGAATCATAAGAATACGATCAATACCGGGAGCGTTACCGCCATGAGGCGGAGCGCCGTAAGAGAAAGCCTTAATCATCGCGCCAAATTTAACATCAACCTGTTCATGAGTATAACCGGCAATTTTAAAGGCGGCATACATTACTTCCGGTTCATGATTTCTAATCGCTCCGCTGGAAATTTCAAAACCATTCAAAACTAAATCATACTGATAAGCTAAAATATCAAGCGGATCTTTTTCTTGTAAAGCTTGCAAACCGCCCTGCGGCATAGAGAAAGGGTTATGAGCGAAATCTATCCGACCCTCTTCAATCTCGGAAAAATCAAACATGGGAAAATCTACAATCCAGGCAAAAGCGGCCAAACCATTATCTTTGAGCCCTAATTTTGTCGCCACCTCGTTACGCACCGCTCCTAAGACTGAACAAGCCTGACGCCAAGCATCAGCGGCAAAAAATACCAAGTCACCACTCACCGCACTGCAAGCCTCAGCCAAAGACAATAATTCTTCAGGACTAAAAAATTTAGCAAAAGACGCAGCGACCACCCCCTCTTTAACACTGAGATAGGCCAAACCTTTGGCGCCTTTCTGTCGAGCAAATTCTACCAGCTCATCTATTTCTTTACGACTGAATTTAGCACCACCTTCTACTCGTAAAGCTTTGACTACACCTGGCTTGCTAACCGCTTCGCTAAAAACAGAAAATTTACAATCTTTAACATTCTCACTCACATCAACAATTTTCATATCAAAACGCAAATCCGGTTTATCAATACCATAAGTATTCATCGCCTCCAGCCATGATAAACGTTTAAAATTACCTTTTTCATCCAGATTAACAGTTTTCTTTTCACTAAATTTCACAACTAACTCTTTCATATAGGGTTCCATAACAGCAAAGATATCATCCTGTTCCACAAAACTCATCTCCATATCAAGTTGATAGAATTCGCCGTAATGCCTATCCATCCGCGGATCCTCATCCCTAAAACAAGGAGCAATCTGAAAATATTTATCAACACCACCCACCATTAGTAATTGTTTAAATTGCTGCGGCGCCTGTGGCAAGGCATAAAACTTGCCGGGATAGATACGAGAAGGAATTAAAAAATCACGTGCGCCCTCCGGAGATGAATTAGCTAAAATAGGCGTTTGAATTTCTACAAAACCTTGTTTATGGAAATACTCCCGAGAATAAGTAATAAAAGCATCTTTAGTCGCTAACATCTTTTGTAACTTCGGCCGACGCAAATCTATAAATCTATATTTTAAACGTAAACTTTCACTAGCCTCGGATACTTTATCTTCATTAATCTCAAACGGAATGACCTGTGATTGACTCAAAACAATAAGCTCGGAAATAATTATTTCAATTTCACCGGTACTGATTTTTTTATTCTGCGTTTCAACGGGACGTGCTTCCACGCGGCCTTTAATCTGTAATACCCATTCCGTATGTATTTTTTCGCCAATAGCCGCCGCTTCTTTATTTTGGAGCAAATCAATTTTAATCTGAGTCAAACCGTAACGATCACGTAAATCAATAAAAATAAGACCGCCTAAGTTACGCAGGCTGTGCACCCAGCCCGCTAAAGTAACTTCTTGACCGATATGAGAGACATTTAATTCACCACAAGTATGAGTCCTCAACATAAAAAATGATTATTTAAAAATGATGGCGAGCGACAATTTATATAAGAGTCATATAAATATAGCGTTTTCCTGTTTTTTTGGCAAGAAAATTCAATATGTATTAGCTTAAGAGCCAAAACCCTGTAATTTTTTATGAGCTTTGATATCAAAGATTGTTTTCTTTAAACCATTTTCCAGAGTAACAACCGGCATCCAACCTAATTCATTTTTTGCTAAATGAATATCGGGTAAAGTCAATTCACTGAAAAATAGTTTACGGTCACCATAAATTATCTTAGATTTAGACTTAGTTTCTTTAATAATTATCTGCACTAAGTCACTCAGTTTCACGTCAACATCCGAACCGACATTAACCGGGCCAGCCAACTCTGATTTCATAAATTTAGATACAGCGTCAATAACATCATCAATATAACAAAAGGAGGAAGCAAAATTAGCGTCACCGGAAATAATAATATCCTTATTTTCTAGAGCCGCAGAAATAAAATCGGGAATCATCTGATCGTCATCCGCCTCTAAACGCGGTCCATACGTTCTAAACAAACGTATAATTCTGGCGTCCACATTATAAGCAGCCCGATAATTGGCAACTATAGTTTCCGCAAATCTTTTTCCTTCATCATAAGCGCTCCGGTCTGACAACTGATCAACCGAACCTAAATCATCTTCTCTCTGTAGTTTACCGAGGCCTAATTCCTGACGTGGCCCATAAACGACGGAAGAAGAAAATTGTAAAAACTTAGCGTTATACTTAAGGGCTATATCCAATAAATTCTTAACAACATAAGAATTAGCAGAAATAGTCGCCAAACGATTAGTCAAAAAATTGCGAGGCGACATCGGACAAGCTAAATTATAAATCTCTTGTACGCTCTGAAACTCTATTTTAAAACTTTTTAAATCCAGCAATTTCTCCAAATCCAAAGGTTGTGATAAATCATGATTAATAAAAACAAAATCAGGATTAGATAAAAGGTGGTCAATATTTCTTTCACTACCGGAACTAAAATTATCAATACAGATGACTTTATTGGTTTTAATAAGTTCATCACAAAGATGCGAACCTATAAAACCGGCCCCACCAGCCACCAAAACATTTTTTTTATCAAAAATTACTTGTTTGGACATAAATTATGGACTTTATTTATAAATCTTAATTTTCTATATTTATTATACCAACATGTACGCCACCATTCCAGTCCGTCTCCCAGGCATAAAAAGAATCCAAAAGTTCACCGGTAGGATCAAAGACTCTAACATGCGGTGCCGCTCCTGGTTTTGCTCCCATAGCTATCTCCGGTAAACCATCATTATTCAGATCTCCAACCGCTAAATTAATACCTCCCCGCCAATTTTTCCCGTAAGCTAAAAATCTATTTTTCAAAACAGCCCGGTTATCAAAAATTTTAAGCAAGGGATCACGTCCTACGCCAGGGACAACCACAATTTCCGCTTTATTTCTATTACGACGACCCTCTAAATTAGCAGCCACTACGGTAATCCCCCCCCGAAAACTTTTTTCATAAGCCAAAAAAATACTGGTTAATTTTCCCTCAGCCGTAAAGATTCTAATTTGCGGTTCACCGCCCGCGCCATAACCGACAATAATTTCGGACAAACCGCGGCCATCGACGTCTCCAATAGCCACAGTCAAACCGCCCCGCCAAGAATTATTATCAACTAAAAATTGTCTTATCAGTTTTCCCTTAACATTAAAAATACGAACCTGTCCGTTACCATTACCGGCAGCAGTTGCTAAAATTTCTGGTTCATCGTCACCGTTTAAATCTCCGCTGGCCACGTTAACCCCGCCCCGAAAATTTTTATCAAAAACCAAAAACTCTTTTACTAATTTACCGGCGGCACTAAATATCTTAATACGCGGCTCAAAACCAGCAGCCGCCCCAATAATTATTTCATCTGTTCCATCACCATTAATATCACCGGCCACCAAACTGCCAACTTTAAAATTAATATCTGAATATTCTGACACTAAATCTCCGGCCGCTGATGTCAACTTAGTCTCATTACCATTCTCCTGGCTAACTACAAGGCGTCCCCAGCGACTATAAAGACGGTCTTTAGCTAAATCTACAGCCCGACTCACGTTTAAGCGTCCATTACCCAATTGATCAGGATAATCCGGATTTAAACGACTAATGTTATCGGTAGCGGCAAACAAAATATTAACTATTTCTCGCTGACTAAGTTCGGGGTTAGCCTGCATAATTAAAGATAAAGTAGCCGAAACTAAAGGCGTGGCGAGCGAAGTCCCTGACCAATAACCGTCATAAATGCGCTGAACGTCATTACTAACGCTACCGGCCGTAACCGTGCTAAAGAAACTAATACCGGGTGCGCTAATATCCACACAACGATGGCCATAGCTGGAAAAACTAGCTTTTTGATCTAAAGCGTCGGTAGCCGCCACACCAATTACCATATTCTCCCCCAAATCACCATCATAACAAGCCGGATAAACTGGAGTCTTATCGGTATTATAGCCAACTCCGGCGGCTTGTTCGTTACCGGCAGCCGCTACAATTATAACTCCAGCACCATGAGCCCGACGAATCGCTTCTTGTAAGCCTTCATTATAACTAAAATTTACAAAACTTAGATTGATTATATCGGCACCATTGTTAATAGCATAATCAATCGCTCTAATAACATCATTAATCTTTCCTTCCCCTCTGTCATTCAAAACTCGTAAAGCCATAATTTGCGCTTGCCAGGTAAGCCCGGACACTCCAATGCCATTATTACCACGCGCCGCAATAACACCGGCCACCATCGTGCCATGTGAAATACCGGCCTCAGTCCAACCCGCGTTAAATTTTGGAGTTGGGTCAGGCGTGTTACTAACAAAATCCCAACCAACGGCATCATCAATAAAGCCGTTATGATCGTCATCAATATTATTGTTAGGAATTTCTTTATTATTATACCAGATGTTGTCATGCAAATCTGGATGCTTAATAGCAATCCCAGAATCAATCACCGCAATGACAATATCCGGACTGGAATTTATTTTATCCCAAGCACTATCAGCCTTGATCTTACCGATATACCATTCCTGATTATAATAAGGGTCATTAGGAATAGTAGCCGCCTCCGCCGCACCGGCGCTGAGCAGCCAAATAACAAAAAAAGATGCTAGTAATTTTTTCATATAACATCTTAATAATATCACAATTCTAGGTTTTTTATAAACTTGTTAGCAAATCCTTAGTTTCACTGGCACATTTTCGCCAACTAAACTGATGGGCACGGGCCAGACCCTTAGTCTTTAATTCCTGCCGTAAACCCTCATCATTTACTACCCTGTCAATGGCCATCACCATAGACTTTTTATCATTTTGATCAAAATACAGAACCGCATCTCCCGCCACTTCTTTAAAAACCGGTAAATTACTAACTGCCGTTGGCACACCACAAGCCAAAGATTCCAGTAAAGTAATACCAAAGCCCTCGTAACGGGAAGGAGAAATAAAAGCCTTGGCAGCCGCGACAATATAAGGCAAATCCACAGCGCTCACCCAGCCGGGCATCAAGACTTCTTTGCTTAAATTAAATTCTTCAATAATATAATTAATTTCATCAAAACCAAAACCAGCATTACCAACTAAAAGAAGTTTTAAATTACTGTCTGGATTATTTTCCTTCCATAAGGCAAAGGCTTCCACAAGAGCGGCTGTATTCTTTTTTCTTTCCAAGCGACCAACATATAATAAATATTGTCTGTCTAAGTCATATTTATTCAAGACCTCAGTAATTTTTTGTTCATCATCCACTGGGTGATATAGTTCGTCGTTAAAACCATTATGAATAACTCTAATTTTTTCCGCACGGGCCTCCGGATAAGACTGCAGTAAATCCTGTTTAGTAATTTCTGAAACAGCAATAATTTTTTTCGCGTGACGCAGGGCAAAGGATGTTGACCAATCTAAATAATCAACTGAGCCGGAGCGATAATGGCCTAAGGTAATAAAATGCACCAACCAATCAATCAAGGGTCGTAACGCCGCCTTATCGGTTTTTACTTTCAAGGAACGATATAAGGTTTTGTCATACTCAAAAGCGATGTCATGAATTGTATTAACGGTTTTGCGCGGGCTAAACAAAGGTAAAGTATGCGCCGGCACAAAAAGAACATCGGGACTATGCCACAACATTTCCAAAGTAAGGCGACCTAAAGTCCAAAAAGCCTGAAATGGCCAATACAGAACTTTGAAGGAAAAATTAGTATTAGAACTAATTGCCGCAATTAATTCCGGAGCTGGTGCCCGATTAAGATATAACCAATAAGTATTAGTCTGATCTAATTCCGCAAAATTCTTAATTAGGTTAAAAGAGTACCACTCGGTACCGGTTTTATATTTTAAGTTGGCGCGTGAAGCGTCAATGCCAATAACCATATAAATAAAATTAGCCGATTCCAGTTGAGAATCCGCCAATTATCTTGTAGCTAAAATACTACGTTTATAGGAATCCAAATTATCTAACGCGATGCCGGTTCCTTTCACTACACAGAGCATAGCGTCATCGGCAACATAAGCCGCTACTCCGGTCGTCCGAGAAATCAATTGATCAATATTACGAAGTAAACTACTACCCCCCGTCAAAACTATACCCTTATCCATAATATCAGCCGATAATTCCGGTGGAGTCTTATGCAAAACTTTTTTAGCGGCGGCGATAATAGCTTCCAATTCATTTTGGATAGCTTCTGTAACGTCATCACTGGAAACAGTAATACTACGGGGCAAACCGGTCACAATATCGCGACCGCGAATTTCCATATATAATTTATCTTCCATGTACAGAGCAGAACCAATATTAATTTTTACTTCTTCCGCCGTTCTTTCACCAATAGCTAAATTATATTTTTTCCGAACATATTCTAAAACCGCCGCATCAAATTTATTGCCGCCAACGCGAACTGAAGTTGAGGCGACAATTCCTCCTAAAGAAATAACCGCCATCTCTGCCGTGCCGCCACCAATATCAATTACCATGTGCCCGGTAGAAGAGCCAATCGGAATATCGGCGCCAATAGCAGCCGCCACCGGCTCTTTAATAATATAAGCGGCCTTCGCTCCGGCGGCGATAGTCGCCTCAATAACCGCCCGACGCTCGGTAGAAGATATACCGGCCGGCACCGCGACCATTACTTCCGGACGAAAAAGACGTATACCGCCCAAAGTTTTATTAATAAAATAACGAATCATTGCTTCCGTCGCCCGATAATCGGCAATAACTCCATCCTTCAAAGGACGAACGGCCATAATTGTATCCGGAGTACGCCCGATCATATCCTTAGCTTCATTACCGACCGCTAAAATTTTCTTATCATCCACGGATACCGCCACCACGCTTGGCTCATTAATAACAATACCGCGCCGAGGCAGATGAATTAAAGTGTAAGTTGTACCGAGATCAATACCAATTCTCTTAATAAACATAGAAAAATTTAATACTCATCTATCTTAGAATTTTTTAGGCGATTAGTCAATTATAGTCAGCCATAACAAAATCTAGGCGTCATAATCGCGATCGAGGTTTTTGCCTTGATTGGATATAATTTTTTTTACCTTTTCCGAAAATTCAAAAGTTTCAAACTCATCCTTAAAAAAAACATAGTCGGCCCCGACGGTTAAGCTGCGTTGACGGGTATCTTCATCACTCAAATCCGTAAAAATAAAAATTTGTCTATCATTTAATTCATCGTCAGCTTTGATTTTTTTTATAACATCAAAACCGTCAATTTTAGGCAGAATCAAATCTAAAATAATATAATCGGGAGAAAAATTTCGTAAACGATCCAAAAGCTCCCCTATTTCTTCATCGCCGTCGGAAGTCTCCACTACATACTCATCGGCGACAAACTGCGATTCCAGCCCGTATAAAATATTAGCATCGTCTTCAATAATAAAAATTTTTTTACTATCCATATATTTAATATTTTATTTATTTATTTCATCTATGTTCTGCCACCAAGCCTGATTATTTTTATACCACTCCACCGTCGCCCGTAAGCCGGCGATAAAATCAACTTGCGGCTGCCAGCCCAATTCCCTTTTGGCCTTACTAAAATTAATGGCATATCTTAAATCATGCCCCGGGCGATCGGCAATATATTCAATCATATCTTCCGATTGCTCCATTAAACCTAAAATAAATTTCGTGAGGGATAAATTATTTTTTTCATTCCCGCCCCCAAGGCAATAAGTCTCACCAATTTTTCCCTGTTCAATAATCATAGCCACGCCGCGATTATGATCATCAACATGAATCCAATCTCGCACATTTTCCCCCGTACCATACAAGGGGATTTTTTTTCCTTGCAATAAATTAGTGATAAACAAAGGTATCATTTTTTCCGTATATTGATACGGCCCGTAATTATTGGAGCAATTGGAAATCGTCACGGACAAGCCATAAGTATGATAATAGGCGCGCACTAAGTGGTCGCTAGAGGCCTTAGCGGCACTATAAGGAGAACGAGGGTCATAAGGAGTTAATTCATTAAAAGGTTCATCCTCTTTCCCTAAAGAACCAAACACTTCATCAGTGGAGATATGATGAAAACGAATACCCCCATTATTTTTAGCGGCTTCCAAAAGAACTCGCGTTCCTTCCACGTTAGTCCGAATAAAATCAGCGCTATCTTTAATGGAGCGATCAACATGAGTCTCGGCCGCAAAATTAACTATCAAGTCTACACCAGGCATTAAAGAATTAACCTGTTCGGCATCGGCAATATCCCCCTTAACAAAGGTATAATTAGGGTTAGAAGAAATATCTTCTAAGTTTTTGATGTTGCCGGCGTAAGTTAAAAGATCAAAATTAATAATCTGATCACCAGGATGAGTCTGTAGCCAATAATGTATAAAATTTGAGCCGATAAAACCGGCGCCGCCAGTCACTAATATTTTCATATTAATTCTGTAATTTCTTAATAATATCCTCCGCTTCTCCCGCTTGATAATCTACATGTTTCCAAGTTCGCAAACCGTCGCCGACATGACGTGGTATAACATGAAAATGTAAATGCGGGACCTCCTGATCCGCCACTGAATCGTTATTTTCACAAACATTATAGCCTTCAATCGCTAGCTTATCTTTTAATAGTTTTCCTAATTTCTTAATAACGATAGTTATGGCGATCAACTCATCTTCCGGAATCTCTTCTAAATTTTGATAATGAGCCTTAGACACAACTAAAGTATGACCAGGATTAACCGGTTTAATATCTAAAAAAGCTAAAACCTTGTCATCTTCATAAACTTTATACGATGGTAATTCCCCGGCAACAATTTTACAAAAAATACAATTATCCATAGCTTTTAAAATTTTAATTAATCTTATAGGGAGATTCCGGGTCTATTTCCCAGCGAATTTCATCTATTTCCTCGCTTTTACCCTCACCTTTATAAAGTTGATCGGGTAAATTAATGCTCAGAGCCGCGACATCGGAAATACATTTATAACCATGCACAACGCCAGGGGGCACAATCACCAGACTCGGATTATTTTCTCCCACTTCCAAATCCATCGCTTCTCCTTTAGTAGATGAATCATCCCGTCTGTCCCACAAATATAAACGAAAACTACCCGGCCCTAAAAAAACAAAACAATCGCTTTGACTAACATGTTCATGCGGCCCGCGCACTACTCCCGGATTAGTCATACTAACGTAAGACATGGCCGGCGTAAAATTTAATTCATCGCGACGAAATATTTCCGTCAACCAACCACGTTCATCATTATAGCGAGTTAAATTTTTGATAATAACATCTTTAATCATAAAAAAATTTAAAATTTAATTAAACCGGTCTGCGCGCCAATATGGGATACTTTGGCAGCCGTATTGCGCAGAGCCAAGTTAATAGCCTGATCAATATTACCGGCATATAAAGTTAAGCCGGCAGCAAAAGTAGAATTAAAAACATCACCCAAGCCGGTAGCGTCAACTCTATTTTTAGATTTAATAATCGGCTGATGATACAGTTTCTGTCCGTCCCAAGCCACCACGCCATCTTGTCCTAAAGTAATGACCACAATTTTTGGACCCAAAGTATGTAGTAATTTTAATAAATTCTCAGGCTTGTTCAAAAAAGAAGCCTTTAAATGTTTATACTGCCCGGAACGCACAACCAGTTCAATCGCTTCGTCATGATTCATAGCTAAGACCGTAGTATGTTTAATAAAAGGAGAGAGTTTATTTACACCGCCCAAGAGTTGAGTCGTACCCGGATTCCAAAAAACTTTTTGTCCACTCTTTTTAACCACCGCAAAAATTTTGCGCAAAGTATTCAACCAGTCCCCCGATAAAGAAGCAATATAAATATTATTAGTTTTTTCTAGAGCGGTTAGGGTGGAAGCATTAATACTAAACTTAATATTCGCTCCGCGCTGAGCAAAAATAATACGTTCTCCGCTCGGTGCCACTAAAATAAAAGAAGAGCCGCTTTCAGTATTTTTTATTTTTTGTATTAGGCTGACGTCAACACTATGCTGACGCAGATTTTTAACAATATGACCACCGTCTTCATCATCGCCAATAGGAGCCAGACAAGCAGTTTTTAAGCTGAAATTAGACAGACAGACAGCAGCATTGGCCGCCCCACCACCATAAGAATAATAGAAATGATCAACTTTAATCTTAGCACCAGATTCAAAAGCTAAGACTTTCTGGCGCAAAATATCTTTCCGATTATTAATAATAATTCCCTGATCGGTAAAGAAAGAAATATCACGCGTAGTGCCCCCCACTGTTATAAAATCGTAAGTCATAAATAATAATTATGTCTTTAATAATAACACAAAGCTAAGACTTCTCCAAAAAAAATGGCCGTAAACGTTTTGTGACAGCCGCAGCTAACAAGCCCAAAAATAAGGCTAAAATAAAATTATCTACTAACTGATAAAAAAGCTGCTGCCAAAAATTACCGTTCATTAAAAAGAAAGTTTGACCGCTATAAATAAAGAAATAAAGTAATAAAGAGGCAATCAGACTATAAATAATTGTCATGATAGTCATTAAGATAAGCCAAGCATAAAAAGAACGATTAGTCAGCCAGGCGCGCATAATCCAATAAGCCGCCAACAGAGTTAAAACTAAAGAAAATAAATAAAAACCAAAGAAATTAAAAGATAAAATATCCCAAAAAAATCCACCTAAAATAACGGCTGCCGTCGCCAAACGTAAATCGAAAAAAAATAAAATAAAAATAGCCACCACTAAAAATAAATTAGCGGCGGCTGGTAATGGCGCGAGAGCAGGAATAAAAGAAAATTGAACTAAAGTGATAACAAAAATCAGAATAATAAAAAAAATAAATTTGACTATTTTTTTTACTTTCATAAAATGAATTTTCTAAAAAATATTTCTGCTAATAAAACTAAGGGATAATGACAGCGACAATAGTCAAACGATTTAAGTCCACTAAAGGCTCAATCGTAGCCTCTTGCCAAACTTCGTTACTCTCATTAAAGATACTAGCGACACGACCAATAACTAAACCACGTGGAATATTGCCACCCAAGCCAGAACTAATAATAGTATCGCCAACGTTAATTTTTTCTAGTTGGGGAATATAACTCATTTTAATAGTTAAACCTAAATTTCCATCCGTTAAACCTTGGGTTTTACTTTCATTTTGAATAGCGGCTGCCAACTGACAACCAGGACTGGTAGTTAAACAAATTCTGGCGATAGTATCTTTTACTTCTACAATCTGTCCAACCACAATACCCTCTTCATTCACGACAGCCAAACCAACACGCAAACCATCACGCATACCCCGATTAATGAGTAAACCACTGCCGTCTTCTGCTGTTTCATCACGAGCAATAACGCCGGCGCTAACAACCTGCCAATCAGAAGATGCGCTAAAATCAAGCAAAGACCGTAATTTTTTATTTTCACTGACAGTTTCAACCGACTTAGAATTAGCGACTATTAAGGTGGCCACTTCTTTTTGTAAATCAACAATCTTAGCCTCTAATTCAGCCGGATTAACACCATCACTAGAGCTAACTTCAAGATCAGAACCCCAATTATATAAAACGCCAGCTAAAGGTTTAACCGCGTTCGTTAAAATATTTTCCAAAGGACGTAACCAGCCAAGGGCTTGAAAAAAAAGCAGCAGTCCGGCGACTACTACAGCCACAATAAACGGATTGTTCTTTTTAATCTTAATCATAATTAATCAGAATTGCCGTTTGGCAAAATAACCTTTTCTAATAATTCCGGATTACCAAGCAGGATACCGGTTCCGCGCGCTACACAAGTTAAAGGATCGTCAACAATTTTTACCGGGATACGTGTCGCCATGGAAATCGCCTGATCTAAACCACGCAATAAAGCACCACCACCCGACAGAAATAAACCCCGTTCATAAATATCGGAAACTAATTCCGGCGGCGTCGTTTCTAAAATAGTTTTAATGTTATCAATAATTTTAATAACGGTGTGACTCAAGGCCTCTCTAATTTGCTTATCACTAACCATCAACGCTTTAGGTAAACCGGTTAAAAGATCACGACCGCGTACTTCTATTTCACTGGGGGTCTCCAAAGCTACGGCCGAACCGACAGCTACTTTAATACTTTCCGCCAACTGTTCGCCGATTAAAATATTGAACTCTTCGCGAACATATTCAATAATATCATTATCAAACTCATTACCAGCCGACTTAAGAGATTTCCAGGTAACAACACCGCCCAAAGCAATAACGGCAATCTCGGTTGTACCGCCACCAATATCAACAATCATAGTGGCCGTCGCTTCCGTGACCGGTAAACGTGCACCGATAGCGGCCGCCATCGCCTCATCAATTAGATAAACCTTTCTCGCTCCCGCTGATTTAGCCGCATCTTCTACAGCCTTCTTTTCTACTTCAGTCAGGTCCAGAGGAATACCAATAACCACTCGTGGCCGAGCCAGTAAAGTAAAATTTTCCTGATGAACTTTATTGATAAAATACTTTAACATTTTTTCCGTAACTTCAAAGTCAGAAATAATGCCGTCTACCAAAGGTTTAATAGCTTCTATATGACCGGGAGTCTTACCAACCATTTTTCTAGCGGCTTCACCCACTTCCAAAATTTCATTAGTACGTTTGTTAATCGCTACCACACTCGGCTCATTAATAATAATGCCTTTGTCATTAACATAAACCAAAGTATTTTTAGTACCGAGATCAATCCCTAAATCATGGCTAAATTTTCCTAAAAAATTTTTAAACATAACAATTACCTAACTTCTAAGATTTACTTAAACGAGCCATTAAATTTTTTAATATATCTTGTAGTTTGATGAGTTCACTGTTTTCTTCAGTGCGAGCTTTCAACTCTACGCTATCAGCCGCTAAAGTTTTTGAACTGACCACCAAACGATAAGGACAACCAATTAAATCGGCGTCAGCAAATTTTCCGCCGGCGGAAATATCACGATCATCATATAAAGTCTTAATGCCCGCATCTTCTAGTTCTTGATATAATTTATCCGACTCTTCCGGTGTATTCAAAGAAATTAATTGGACAGAAAATGGGGCAATATTCTCCGGCCACATCATTCCCTTCTCATCATGAAAAATTTCTACAATAGTACCCATAACCCGACTGGGGCCAAAACCATAACAACCCATAATTACCGGTTTCTCCACGCCTTCCTTATCTTTATATTGAACGTTAAAGGGTGCAGAGAATCTTGTACCTAATTTAAAAATATTACCGGTTTCAATGGCTTTTTTCTCTATCAACTCTTTTTGACCACAAAGCGGGCAAGAATCTTGTTCAGCGATAATTTCTCGGTTAACCGCCACCCGGCATTTCTCACAAATATAAATCAAATCTTCCCCCGACTCCGCAAGCGTTTGAAATTCATGAGAATATTTAGCAAAGGAACCGCCGGAAGCGTAAGTAAGATAAGTTTTATCTTTCAAACCCAAGCGATCAAAAATACGCCAATAAGCCTCAGTAACCTGATCATAATAAAGATCTAAATCTGCCTGATCGGTATGAAAAGAATATAAATCTTTCATTAAAAATTCCCGACCGCGCAATAAACCGGCTTTAGCTCTTTTTTCATTACGAAACTTAGTTTGAATTTGATAAGCGGCAAAAGGCAAATCTTTATAAGAAGAAATAAATTTCTTAGCTAAGGGGGCAACAATTTCTTCGTGCGTTGCTCCTAAAGCGTATTCACGCTGGTCTTGACCGGTCAAGCGAAATAATACATCAAAATTATCCCAACGCTGAGAGCTCTCCAAATTTTCTTTAGGGATAAGCGCTGTCATGGAAATTTCTTGACCGCCGACGGAATTCATTTCTTCGCGCACAATCTGACAAATATTCTCTATAACTCTCTTTCCTAAGGGTAAATAAGAGTAGACACCAGCTGCGACTTTATCAATAAAACCGGCACGAATTAGCGCTTGAGCATTATAACTACCCTCATCTTTTGGTAGCTCTTTAACTGTTTTTGTAAAAAGTTTAGATTGTCTCATAATTATTTTTATCTTATCCAAAAAATAAGCACTTGTAAAGTCGGACAAAACGCTGGCCGGACCTAAAAATTTATTTTTTTGCGATTTTTTTAAGGGCCGCTTTAACTCGTTCACCACTATCCGTAATTTCCGACCCGACCGCATTCAAAGCGGTCCGCGCTTCACTTAAAGTATAACCAAGCGATATCAAAGCATCCAACTCATCACCACCCGATAAAGTCGCGGTCTCGAAACTAATACCGACCCCACCGATCCGAATGACTTTATTTTTTAATTCCAAGACTAAACGTTCTGCTGTTTTTTTACCAATACCGGAAACCTTAGTCAGCAAGTTAGCGTCGCCACGAATAATCGCTTCTTTTATATCACTAGCAGTGGCCATAGATAAAACGCCGAGAGCGGATTTCGGACCGACCCCGGAAACACTTAAAAGCAACTCAAAAAGTTCCAGATCTTCCTTGTTGGCAAAAGCATAAAGATCACTGGCATCTTCACGAATCTGATGGGAAGTATAAACTTCCGCCTCTGTGCCAATTTTTAACTCAGCTAAAAAATTTTCACCGGCAAAAACACGATAACCAATATCGCCAGTTTCAATAATAGCGTAATTTAAACCTTTGTCTCTGACTTTACCGCGTAAAAAAACAATCATATTATTTTTTAAAACGTTTCACTCTAATTAAACCGGAGACTGGTACTACCTCTACACCTTTTTTCTCCACTTCATCCAACAATAAATTCATACCCAGGGAGTCCGAAGCCATGTGACCGGCGATAATAACATTAAGATGATATTTTTCCGCCTCTTTGCGATGCTCCTCTGACATGTGCATACCGATAATGGTGCCAAAGCTGTATTGGGCCATCTTCTCAAACATATCTTTAGAGCCATTAGTGCCGCCGGTAAATTCCGTCACAACGATTTTTCCACAACTAGAATCCGGCGTGCCGCTAAAAATCATTGGCCCAACTTTACGTTTAACTGCTTCTTGATATTCCGGAACAGTTTTCAACATCTCCATAACATCACCTACGGTTTCCAAATTTTTCTCATTCTTCTTGAGTAATTTAATAATAAAATCAGCCGCCATATTATCAGCCGGAGTATGTAGACACATAAAGTCTAAGTCCAATAACTTAGCGGTATCTACCGCCCGATTATGATTAATAGGAGAAATACCGCGATGAACTTCACTAATACGAGAACGAATCACTGATTCGGCAATATTAATTGGCACTCCATAATCAGCCAAAACCTGGGCCTGTAAATGCATAACGTCATGCAAATCAGCTAAGGCCGGTCCTTCGGGATGATGGGCAATTACTAAATCTATATCACCTAATTGCTTAGCTAATAATAATTCTGCTCCCTCCATATCAATGCCAGCCAAAACTTTCTTGATTTGTTTTTTATTATTATCAACTAAAATCAAAGAATCAGAATAGGGATTAGTCAATTTATCTTTATCAAAAGTTTCTTGCGCTTTCTGGCCGAGTTCATCGTACTTTTTTTGTAAACGTTCCAAATTTTTTTTAACTCGAGCGACGCCACGCAAATCATACTTGATACCAAGTTGAATGGCTAAGTCATAAATTTGTTTGGTAATCATAATTTTATGAATTATTTTTCTGAGCAAAGGTGGTAAAGGCTTTTAGAATCTCGACTGGCATCGCAAAAACAATTGTGTTGGACTTATCGCTAGAAATGTCATTGAGAGATTGTAGAGTGCGCAAATGCAAAGCACCATCGGATTGAGATAATATGGCAGCCGCTTTAGCGACATTGTCCGCGGCGGCCAGTTCTCCTTCGGAATTAATAATAACTGCCCGCTTCTCTCTCTCCGCTTCCGCCTGCTTAGCAATAGTTCTCTCCATGGACTCCGGCAGAGAAACGTCTTTTAACTCCACATTATTTACTTTAATTCCCCACTCATCAGTCTCTCTGTCTACAATATCTTTAATACGATCGGCAATTTCATCACGCTTACTCAAAAGTTCATCTAAAGTAACTGAGCCGACAATATTACGCATAGTCGTCTGAGCATATTGAGAAATAGCATAATAAAAATTTTCTACTTCAATCACCGCTTTTTCCGCAAAGGCAACTTTATAATAAATAACCGCATTAACGGTCACGGAAACGTTATCACGAGTAATGGCTTTCTGGTCAGGAACATCTACCGCCTTCACGCGGATATCTACTTTCTTATAACTCTGAAAAATTGGAAAAACTAAACGCCAGCCCGGTTCCATAATTCCGGCATAACGACCGATGGTAAACTTGACGCCACGTTCATATTGATTAATCTGTTTCAAACTACTTAACACAATAATGCCTACGACGACTAAGATGTTAATAAAGAGAGTCATACAATAATAATTAATGAATTAAACTATATTTTTAAACCAAGTAAAAACTTATGTCCGGAGATAAGCGCTTCCTTCTGATGTTCTGTATTAATTTCCGCTACTATTTCTAAAGACGAGCTTCTCGTATCGTGCTTAATATCTACTTCCATCTTGGTCAACAAATCTTTTAACTCATCATTCAAGTTAGAGAAATAGACCGAGGCTTCATCGTTTAGATTCAAGCCAGCGTCTTTCCGTAACATGTTTATCAAACGAATTATTTCCCGCTTCGTCCCCTCTTCTTTTAATTCCGGTGTAATGTTAATATCTAATTTCACATTCAACTGATCGTCAGTCGTATTGGCAAATTCCACCGTGCGAATATTTAATTCATCGGTAATGAGAGAAACATATTCAGCCGGCAGAGCTGCCGTGCCGCTCACATCAATCTTATTCAGCATTTGCCTAATCTTAATACCGGCCAAATCACGCTGCGCTAAAGATAATTCTACGATACGGCGAGCCAGTGCCATTCTTTCTAGAACTTCATCACTATTACGTCGACTCAGCTTACTAAACATTTTTCTCCAACCCTTTTGCGCTACCAGCGGCCAACGTTCTAAATGTACCGATTTATCTTTATCGTTAAAATTATAAGCACTAACATTTTGCCATAAACTCTCGGCAATAAAAGGCATAAAAGGTGCCATGACTTTAGATAAGCGTAACAAAACATGATGCATGGTGGCTAAAGCTTTTTGCTTATCACTCTCATCATCAGATTTAAAACGCTCCCGACTGCGCCGCAAATACCAAGTAGAGAGTTCATCAATAAATTCGGTAATCGGTCTGACAGCCCGCACTAAGTTATAGCTATCCATTGCCCCCGTTACTTCATTTACTAAATTATCCAACTTAATTAGTATCCAATGGTCCAAAACATTATCACTGGCCTCACTAGTTTTTTCATTTCTCTCCGGAGCAAATGTTTCATAAAATTTATAAACATTCCAAAGAATCATAATATTTTTACGCAGTGATTCCTGCACCCCTTTCTCGGAAAAATTTAAATTCTCCGCCTGCATCACGGGTGAAGCGGATAAATAAGCGCGTAAAGCATCCGAACCATACTTCTCCATTACTAAAGACGGATCGGGATAATTTTGCAAACGCTTAGACATTTTCTTCCCATCCTCAGCTAAAACAATACCGTTAGCAATAACATTATTATAAGCGTGCTGACCAAATAAGCCACCGGCAATAACATGTAAATAATAAAACCAAGCGCGAGTTTGATCTACTCCTTCGGCAATAAAAGCCGCCGGGAAATTCTTCTCAAATTTTTCTTTATTCTCCAAAGGATAATGAAGTTGTCCAAAAGGCATGGAACCGGCCTCAAACCAGCAATCCAAAACATCCGGGATACGCTTCATATTACCCTGACACTTATCACACTTTATGATTAAACCATCTATTTTATCTTTATGAATATCAGTAATAGTTTGGCCGGTTAATTCTTCCAACTCCTTCACACCGCCAATCACTTTTCGTTCACCGCAACTACATTCCCAAATCGGAATAGCGCTCGCCCAAAAACGTTGACGAGAAATAGACCAATCACGCGCACCGCTGAGCCAATTACCAAAACGCCCTTCTTTAATATAATCTGGCGACCAATTAATTTTAGTAGCTTCTTTCAGTAACTGTCCCTTAATTTTAGTCACCGCCACAAACCAAGAAGAGGTCGCATAATTAATTAAGGGCGTATCGCAACGCCAACAATGCGGATAACTATGTTCATACTTCAGCTTACTAAACAAAAAATTGTTATGTGCTAAATATTTAATAATTTCTATATCAGTCGCGGTATGGTCACCGATTGGCTTAACGTGTAAACCGGCAAAATCTTTGACTTCTTTATTAAAAGTTCCATCCATAGCCACGTGCTGAACGAAAGGCAAATTATTATTTTTTCCTAGACTCATATCATCTTCACCAAAAGCCGGAGCAATATGGACCACGCCCGTTCCTTCCTCGGTAGTGACAAAATCAGCGGTATATATTCTCCAACCATTGGCACGATTCAGTAATGTCTCATCAGCGGAGTAATAATTAAAAATAGGCTGATAGGCTCTACCGGCTAAATCTTTACCCTTATACTCAGCCACTATTTCATAGCTCTGCTCGGACATGACTTCGCTTAGACGATCTTTAGCTAAAATATAATTACCACCTTCCATCTTAACTTTTACATATCCGATATCTTCTCCCACTGCCAAAGCGACATTACCGATTAAAGTCCAAGGAGTAGTAGTCCAAGCCAAGACATAAGTTCCCGGCTCATCAACTAATTCAAACTTAGCCGTCGCCGACAAGTCTTTAATATCACGATAACCCTCCGCTACTTCCGACTGTGATAAAGTAGTTTCGCAACGCGGACAAATATGCATGGAACGATAATCCTTGTAAATCAAATCCTTAGACCATAATTCCTTAAAAGCCCACCAAATAGAATCCATGAAACTTAGATCCATGGTCTTGTAGGAATTTTCCATATCCACCCAACGACCGAGACGACGAATAACTCTCTGCCATTCATCCACATAAGTTAAAACTTTAGAACGACAAAGTTCGTTGAATTTTCCCACGCCCAAAGTTTCAATTTCTTTTTTAGTTTTAGTACCGAGCTCTTTCTCAACAATATTCTCAATCGGCAAACCGTGGCAATCCCAACCCCATTTTCTCTCTACGTGGTAACCGCGCATAGTTTGATAACGTGGTACTACGTCCTTCATAACGCTAGCGACAATATGACCATAGTGCGGTGTACCCGTGGCAAAAGGCGGGCCGTCATAAAAAACATAATCACCCAAGGGCGCTTCTTTATTTAAAGATTTATTAAAAATATCAGCCTCGTCCCAAAATTTCAAAACATCTTCTTCTCTCTGGGACACGGCGCTGGGCTGATTTGTTTCTAATTCAGTCATATAATTTAAAACTATTTAAGGGTCTCTAATTCAAAGTGTATTTCATCATAGATATTAAACAAAAAGTAATTTAATATCTTCTTACATGGTAACAAATTACGCAGTAAATGTTTAGCGTCACGATACTGGGTATGATTTATTAATTTTGTTTGCAATACCTTAAAATTGGCGTGAGTATAAAAATGAAAAGGATGGTCGGGTGCAAAATATTTAAAGCTTGTTTCGGTAAAAAAATGCTGATGAGTCGGATCGGTAAAAGCGCTGTTGCTCTTAAAGTATGGGACATAAACCTTGATAAGAGCAGCAGGCTGAGCGATACGATATAATTCTTCCATCACCTTAATTGTATCGTCCAGATGTTCTAAAACATTGTCTAAGATTATTTCCTCCGCCGAATTATCGGGAAAAGGATAAGGAAAAACATTCAAATCATGAACAATATCGGTCACCGGAGTTTTAATAATATCCACGCCGGTAAAATCAGGAATTCTAGTTAGACCGCAACCTAAATTTAATTTCATACTCTGTTATTTTACTTCTCATGACAGCACTTATAATTGCAATTTATAATAAGTCGCCTTGCCTTTACCAATCTTGATAATAATTCCTAGGTCAATAAGTTTTCTGAAATCTAAATTTCTGGTCGGCTTAGCGCGAGCAGTCAACTTAGAATAATCCTTGTCGGTAATAAAACCTTTTTCTTTAATAAAATTAATCATCTTTTGATGATATTCTTTCAGTGCTGTATCAGGATTAACCGCTTCTTTCTCCAACTCTTTTTCTACCCGCAATAATTCATCAATAATTCCGTCCGTGAAATATTCCAGCCAAGCAGTAAAATCAACCTTATCTTTTAGGTCATAATAATTACCCAACAGGCCGACTTCCTTAAAATAACGCGCAACATTCTGATTATAATAATTCTCAAAACTGAACAAATTAAAGGTATTCACGCCCATTTTTGCCAACAACACTTTAGTCGCCAATCGTGCCGTACGACCGTTACCATCAATAAACGGATGAACAATCACAAACTGTTTATGAAAAATACCGGCCAAAATCAAAGGATCGATTGATTGTTTATTTTTTTCCAAAAATTCCCACAAGTCATTAAGCAAAGATATCACGTCTTGCTCATCGGGTGGCCAATATATAGTTTTCCCGGCACTCGGATCATTAACAAAAACCGGTTCCTGACGAATATGGCCCGCACGATTTTTTTCAATCAGACCATCAATAACTATTTTGTGAATTTTTTCCAAATAATTGTTGTCAAAAGAAATTTTTTCCGTATTTATCAGTTCATTCAATTCTATTAGAGCCTTATTATAATTCAACACTTCTTTCTCGGAGTCGCGTACATATTCTGGTCTATTTTTCAGAATTCTTTTTACATCCGTTAACGGTAAAGGATTGCCTTCAATGCTAGTAGAAGAATAGGCGGATATTTCCCGAGCGCGACGTTCCATTTCCAAGAGCACAAGCTTGGGAAAACTGCGGCTATTAAGATCAGTAACAATTTCCGCTATGCGTTTAATATTCCCCAAAAGTGTGTTAGTTATTGTATATTTAGGCTTAAACATAAGATTATCTACTTAGTGCTTATAGACACATTATAGACGAATATTAGACGATTGTCAAATTCAATTATAACCTAAAATAGACTTTATTCTACAAGCTTTACTTCCCACAACACTTATTATAATTGCTAGCGAGCCTACAGGCGCAAGCGGAGCTTGCGTCTGAGGCGAGCGAAGCAATTTCACGCGCCATGACAGCGCTTAAATTTTTTACCGCTACCACAAGGGCAAGGGTCGTTGCGACCCACTTTTTCGCCGCTTTCATCTTTCACTTTTTCATGGACGAGATCAACGGTATTGCGTCCGGCCGCTTCCTTATGCATTTCCTTAACGGCGCCACTGAAATTTAATTTTTCTACTGGAGCTTCAGCGAAAGATTTTATTTCCTGTTCTTTGGCCATCACTAAAGCGTCACCGGTTTTATAAATAGAGTAAACCACCTGTTTATGAATCAGGCCATTAAGTTCACGGTATAAACGGAAAGCTTCTTTTTTATATTCCACTAAAGGATTACGCTGACCGTAACCGCGCAAACCAATACCACGACGAAGATAGTCCACAGTCTCTAAATGTTCCACCCACAACTGATCAATAGAACGAATTAAGATTCCTTTTTCTACTTCTTTAAACTCTAAGTTAGCGGCTTTAAAGCTAGCCGACAGAGTATCATACTTTTCTTTAGCCAGCGTCACTAAATAATCAATAATATCTTTCTTAATAACTTCTAGGGCCTTAGGGCTCTCACCAAATTCTTTTAATTTAACTTCCAAGTCTGGACTAGTAGTCCAAATCGTTCGCATAGTTTCTGCTATTTCTTTGAAATTCCAGTCACTAGGTCGATCGGCGGCGCTATGAAAACTAACCACATTAGTTATTTCCTCCCGCACCATATCCAAAACAATCTCCGCTAAACTGCGATTAGCTGGCTCCGTGTTATTTTCCGCAATGGCTTTATCTTTTTCTACCGGCTCTTGAGCTTTTTCTTCTACTACTTGACCCAACACAATAGTATCATCCTGTTCCGAAGTTTCTAAAATTTCTCGACGTAATTTATAAATCGCCATGCGATGCTTATTAATAACGTCATCATATTCCACCAAATGTTTTCTAATATCAAAATTATTTCCTTCCACTTTTTTCTGGGCGGATTCAATAGATTTAGAAATCATTTTATTTTCAATTGGCATATCATCCGGCACCTGCAAGGTAGACATCAAGGACTTCATCCTATCGCCACCAAAAATACGCATTAAATCATCATCAGTGGAAACATAAAACTGCGAAGAACCGGGATCACCCTGACGACCGGCGCGACCTCGCAACTGATTATCAATACGACGTGATTCGTGTCGCTCGGTACCAACAACGTGTAAGCCCCCCGCAGCTCTAATTTCCGCTTGTTCCTCTTCTACAGGTGGATTACCGCCTAAAATAATGTCAACACCACGGCCGGCCATATTAGTCGCTAAAGTAACCGCCCCTTTTCGTCCCGCCTGAGCAATAATTTCCGCTTCCCTTTGATGGTTTTTAGCATTCAACATCTGCGGACGCAAACCTTCCCGTTCCATCAGTTCAGCCAAAACTTCATTTTTCTCAATGGAAATTGTACCAACTAAAACCGGCTGGCCTTTAGCACTCCGCTCCTTAATATCACGAATCACTGCTAAAAACTTATCTTCTTCCGTGCGATAAATTAAATCATTCAAATCTTTTCTGTCATTAGGTTTATTGGTCGGAATAATAATAGTTTCCAAATTATAAATCTTATGAAATTCTTCCGCTTCCGTAGCCGCCGTACCGGTCATACCAGATAATTTAGTATAGAGACGAAACAAATTCTGAAAAGTAATAGTCGCCATGGTCCGCGATTCTTTCTGAACCTTCACGCCTTCCTTAGCTTCAATCGCCTGATGTAAGCCCTCGCTATAACGACGACCCGGCATCATGCGACCAGTAAATTCATCCACAATCACAATCTCGCCGTCCTTAACTACATAATCTTTATCTTTCTTAAACAAAACGCGAGCTTTAAGAGCCGCTTCTAAGTGATGAACTTCTTTAATACCAGCTTCCACATAAATATTACCCAGACCGAGTATTTTCTCCACTTTATTAATTCCTCCTTCAGTTAAAGTGGCAGCTTTCATTTTCTCGTCAATATTATAGTCATCCTGTTCATTCAACTGACTGACAATCTGCGCAAATTTAAAATACTTATCGGTAGATTCTTCCGCCGGCGCACTAATAATCAAAGGGGTACGAGCTTCATCAATTAAAATAGAATCAATTTCATCAACAATGGCATAATAAAGCGGACGCTGGACGGCTTGATCTAGAGAATAGACCATATTGTCGCGCAAATAATCAAAACCAAATTCATTGTTGGTACCATAAGTGACATCACAAAGATAAGCTTCTTGACGAGGAATCCGACGAAAATGCTGTAAGCGTTTATCATACTGAGTCTCGTCATTATGTTCCGGATCATAAACATAAGCATTGTCATGAACAATAACTCCGGTGGACATTCCCAAGGCGTGAAAAACCGGGGCCATCCAACCAGCTCCCAAACGTGACAAGTAATCATTCACTGTTACCAAGTGTGCACCCTTACCGGCTAAAGCATTTAAATAAAGGGGCAAAGTGGCTACCAAGGTTTTTCCTTCACCAGTTTTCATTTCCGCGATTTGCCCGCGGTGCAAGACAATGCCACCAATTAATTGAACATCAAAATGTCGCTGTTTAAGAATACGCCAAGCCGCTTCACGCATAGTCGCAAAAGCTTCCGGTAATAAATCATCTAAAGTTTCGCCCCTAGACAGACGATCCCTGAATTCCGCTGTCTTATTTTTCAGCTCATCGTCCGATAATTTCTTAATTTCCGCCTCAAAACCATCAACCTTGAGCGTCAGGGGATGTAGAGATTTTATAATTTTTTCATTGGCATCGCCAAAAAAGTCAAAAATATTCATAACTATTTACTGAATTTACCTAATTTTATATAAAAACAAACAAGCTTAAATATGATTTTAGCTCTAAGCTTAGTATAATACGGATTGTTTAATAAATAAAGCTATTGACACATAACGATTAACGTGATATGTTAGCAACATTAAATAGAACATTTCCAATTAACATTCACAAATAACCGAGGTCAAGCTATGCGAACAAAAAATTATTTTTTATCTGTCATTAATTTTATTAAAAAAATCTTTACTACTCCAATACTTGAGTTAATCCTTGAGGACGGGGATACAAAAATTTTTTTATTAAAACTAAGCAATACAACTGATGAGGAATTTATAAAACTCATCAATCCCGGCAAACCAAAAAGACTAATCTTCACGGGAAATCAGCTAATTAAATTTATTAATCCGGACGGTCTATTGTCTAATAAGATAGATAAAGAGGTTTTTATTTCTGAGATAAAAGAAAATAAAAAATATCTAATAGAAATAGCCGGGGACTGCGTATCTCACGAAGAACTGGCCACAATATTAAACAGCCGCAACAAATTCAAAAAATATTGTTGGGTAATCGGCGATAAAATAACATCGCCATCTCATGGCTAAATTTTAAAACAAAAGACTGTCAAAATCATGACAGTCTTTTTTATTTTTATATCTGATTCTTAGATGCTATTACCGTCTTATCATAATCATTTTTATTTCCCCCGCGCACTATCAATCATTTTTTCCTTATACTTCTTAATTATCATCTCCAAATGATCTTTAACCTTATCAATCGCTTTATATAAATCTTTTTCCGTCTTCTCTACTCGCAGTAACTTGCCGGGGACATCCAAATTAACTTCCGCTCGATAAATTTCTCCCTTATTTTGGCCACCAACCGACTTAGATATTTCTACCTCACAATTAGCAGATTTAATTTTTCCCAAATACTTAGAGACCGAAGAAATTTTAGCTTCCACATAATCTTTAAGAGCCTTAGTCATTTCTATTCGTGTGGCCTTAATTTTGATATTCATATTATTAAAATATTTTAATTATATCTCTATAGGTAATAAATATTACTAAGGCAATCAACAAGAGAAAACCAATATTATGAAAAATGGCTTCCACTTCCCGACGCACCGGGCTGCCCTTTATCTTCTCAATTAATAAGAACAAAACCCGTCCCCCATCTAAAGCCGGAAAAGGTATAATATTAAGTACCGCCAAGTTTAAAGACAAAAGAGCCATAAACTGCAAAAGGTGACTAAAGCCGAGACGAGCCGCCTGACCGGTAATCGTGGCAATACCAACCGGACCGGCAAACTGATCACCAACCGCAGCGCCCTGGAAAATTGATAAGAACAAGTCATAGAAAGCGACAAAAATCTGTCCTAAAATCCAAGCCGTAGTTCTGGCTCCCTCCCAGAAAGCCGAGAAAAAAGGATAACTAACCAAACCGGAAGAAAAAATAGCGACACCAATAACCGCACGTTCGCCCTCGCTCGCTTGCGGGACAACAGTAATTGTCTGCTCTTTATTATTACGCTCAACTAGAAGATTTGCTTCTTGTCCGTTACTATTAGCAACAAGATCCTGTAAATTTTTCTCCGTTGTGACCAGACTACCATTAACACTCATAATAACATCTCCCATTTCTAAGCCAGCCTTAGCGGCAATAGAATCTGGGAGAACTTGCGCAATAATAACCTGGGAATCACTTAACGTAGCATTAGAACCCAAGGTATCCATTGACTGTGGCAAGCCGATAACATAACCAACGGACAAGAGGAACCAGGCCAAGACGATATTCATAAACACTCCCGCCGTCAGAATTAATACCCGACGACCAATGCTTTTCGCGACAAAACTGTCCGTGTCATTCTCTCCTTCGCCATTTTCACCTTTAATTTTTACAAAACCGCCCAAAGGTAACCAATTTAACGAATAAACCGTGGCCTGCGGCGCCGGTTGTTCTTCTTCTTTATTGCTAGTGACCAAACTTTCCACGCTACGACTGCCGGTAATCATCAGCCATTTGCCCTTCTTATTCTTATACCAACCAATAGCGCGCGGCGGAAAACCTAAACCAAATTCTTCCGCTTTAACGCCAAAGCGTCGCGCGACAAAAAAATGTCCATATTCATGGGCAAGAACTAAGATTGATAAGACAACAATAAAAATGATAGCGGTAAATGACATAATATAAAATTAAACGGTCATTATATCCTTCTCTTTGCGCTCACGAATATTTTTCAACTCTTCGTTCTGTTTGGCGGAGAATTCATCCAGTTCCTTGATAAAACGAAACTTATCATCTTCACTGATACTTTTTTCTCCTTCGGCATCTTCAATAATAACTTTAACACTATCACGTAGACTACGTAAAATAATACGCGTCTTCTCCATTTTTTCATTCAACTTTTTTACCAATTCTTTACGATTTTCTTCGGTGAGCGGTGGAACAGATAAACGTATTTTATCGCCCTCATTCACCACGCCAAAGCCTAAATCAGCCGTCACAATCGCTTTTTCAATAGATTTCATAACACCTTTATCCCAAGGAGCAATTATAATACTGCGGGAATCGGAGACCGCTATATTACTAACCGCGTTTAAAGGATTCATAGTACCATAAGCTTCCACCTGCACTGACTCTAATAAACCGGGATTAGCTTGACCAGTACGTAAAGTCGCAATTTCTTTTTTAAAGAAGTCTAAAGCAGCGTTAAAATCTTTCTGTTTAATCTGTAAATATGGACTCATATATAATTTAATTATTTTAATTTAACTGTGCCTAAATAAACATTATTAGGATGATTAAAGTCTAAAATTAACTCCCGACCAGCACGCTTAGTCGGCAAATTTTTTGTCTGCCAAGTAGCGCCCCCATCTTTAGAGTGAAAAAAGGCGGTATTGGTAACATAATACAAATCACTGGAATCCTGAGGATTAATTGCCAAGGCATTAATAACAGCATCTTTTTCCGGTGGTAAGAGTTTAATATTCTCCCAGGTAATACCATTATCAGGAGAACGCAAAATTAATTTTGCTGTCGCTAAATACATCACACCGTCTTTAGGGTTAATAATAATATCCTTAAAATTAGAACCCAAGTCATAATCTCTCAACACAGCATTTAAATCTGTCCAATCAGACACCAAGAAATTTTGTTCTAAATCATCAGAGTTATTAGCATTGGTATCAGTATTAGAAAAAAAACTATATATATTATTTTTTGTAGTGGCCACAAAAATTTTACGACTATCTAAAGGAGAGATAATTAATTGATTAATACCCTCATCCAAGCGCTGAATAGTCCGCCAAGCCGTACCGGAACTAATACTCTTGATAATATCGCCACGGCTAGTACTAATATAAACATTACGCGAATTATAGTGATCAATCACTATGGAAGTCACCGCCACGTTAGCGTTATTGTCATAATAAGCCTCTGTCCAAGTACGGGAGCAATCACTAGATCTATATAATTTATTGGCAGTAGCGGCATAAATAATACATTTATTTTTTGGATCAACTTTTACATCATTAATAGTTGCCGACGGCAAACTCGTGACATGATTCCAACCATTAGTAATGTTATAAGTGTAATATAAGCCTTGATCAAAAGTAGCCAGGTAGACGGCCATACTATCTTCCGGATCGACACTCATCAAATTAACATTAACATCAGTAATATTTTGCGGTCGCGCGTCTAAGGACGGGACATTAGTCATGATGCGCCAAGTAGCACCACTATCCGTGGATAAATAAATACTGGCGTCGCTAGTAGCATTACCGGGAGTGCCGGTAGTAGTAATAGAACAACCGGCGGCAAATATCGCCAGCACCGGTAACACCACCAATACTCTCAAAATTTTTGTCTTCATATTTTTATAATTACCAATTAATGACCATTTGCTCTAAAACCAGGCGAGGATTCACATTAGCATCCAAATATTCCTTAGCTTGGGCGCAAATTTTAAGTTGTTCTAAGGCACTGGGACCGCCTCCCTCGCCGTCTTTTTTCGCTAATAACGCTAAGGTTTTTTCTAAGGCTGGTAGTAAAGTGGAATGCTGTAAACGATCAGGTGCTCCTAAGCTTAATAACAATGAATCGCGAGCCAGTCCTTCTGCTAAAAAAATAATCGTCCCCACTGTGTCGCGCGCTTGCTGACTCCAGCTTCTGTCGTTAAATATTTCATCTAAAACTTTTAAACGTCCATTAATATCTAAGCTAACTAAGGATAACCATTTTTCCGCTCGTTCTAAATAAGCTTTATATTCTTCCGGATGCTCCAAAAATTTTAAAGCGGTCAAAGGTCGTCCTAGAGACAAATTAGCTAAATCTTTGGCCAAAGAACGATTAACTTGATAATTAGCAATCAAATAATCATAAGTCGCGGCGGCTGGTACGGGATAAAAATACAGAATTTGCGCGCGAGATAAAATTGTGGCCGGTAATTTGTCAGCCTCGGAAACGAGTAAAATAATAATAACTTTATCACGCGGCTCTTCCAAAGTTTTTAATAAGGCGCTTTTAGCCTCTTCACTCAAACGATCCGCCTCTTTAATAATCCCTATCTTATAGGAATTTAGAAAAGAACTCAAACTCAACATTTTTATAAACTCACGAGTAGCGGCAATACTGATGTTTTTGCTATCTTCTTCGGGCTCTAAAATATGTAAATCACTACTGTTTCCCTCTTCGTTATTTTGTAAACGACGAGCAAAAGCTAAGGCAATGGTAGACTTGCCCAAATCATCCAAACCGGAAAAAATATAAGTCTGCGCGATTTTATTATTCTGTAAGCCGCGCTCCAGAAACTCAATCACTTTTTCGTTACCAATGGCCGGCCAGATAAATGCTTCTGCCATAAAAATATAATTAAGCTTGTTTACTTATTGCCGGTAGCTATTTTATCTAAATTACTATTAGTAATTCCCAGGCCGAGGGAACGCATCACATTAAAAGCATCAGCCGGACGACCTAAATAATATAACTGTAATTTTATTGGATCAAAGTAATAAGCTTTACCACTGTCTTGAGTCTTTAACAAAATCTTCCCGGCTAGATTTCTCCAAGAATAAGGATTATTGTAAACCGCAGCGAAATCAGAGTTAGAAATTCCTAGCGCTAAAGAACGCATGATCTTGAAAGCGTCAGCTGGACGACCTAAGTAATATTTGGAGCCACTCGCTGTATCAACATACCAGGCTTCACCATGTCCTTCCACCTGTAATAAAATACGTCCTCTTAAATTAGGCAAAGATGAACCACTACTCGTCGGAGCAGAACCACCACTCACACCGGTAGCACCCGAAACACTCACATTAAAAGTTTGTCCTGAGTTGATAACATATTTACTGCCGATAATAATAGAAATATTTTGTGACTTACCGTTAGAAGCATAAAAGGCGGTAGCATATTCTTTATTACCTTTACCGGTATAAACTGCCAAATAAGGTCCGGCCGCTAAAATTTTAGAACCACTCCCGTTACTAAGTTTAAAATTACCGACTTCTCTGTCGCGAAAATAACGACCGGAAGAACCCAGACTGAGAGCATACAGTTTAATCAAAGGATTGCTGGACACACCTTCGCCTAAAGTATCGGATAAACTAAAATTAGTCAGATTCATGGTTAATGTCTGTGAGGAAGAACCGGTTTTAACGCCAATACCCCAAAAAATATTTTTTTGACCGAAGTCATCATCAGTCACTAAAGCATAAGTTCCGGTCGGATATTCAAAACTAAAACTGCCACCGGCATCGGTCTTAGCCGTGACCAAAGAAGAACCTAAGCGCTTAACCCCGCCATCCAAACTATAAGAATAAAGAGCCACGGTTTTATTGGCCATCGCTCGCCCTCGGCCATCATGCAATACACCACTCACACCACTAGTTTGCCCTTCAAAAACGTAGTCGGCGCTATCAGTCGGAGTAATATTAAAGAAATTAACAACATTATTATTGCCATCCTTAGTGCTTAAAGCATAAATACCAGACTGACCACGACGATAAGGATTATAAGGAGAGACATAAACCCAAGCTTGCCCGCCGGAATTAGTTTTTAAATTAGCAATCAAGCCGTTATCCGCAATCACCGGATTATTATCGGCATCATAAGCCTGAGCCGATAAAGAAAAACTATAGTTATTCTTTAAATTACCAGCCCCATCCCGTAAAATAACTTGCACGGCCGGAATAGTTTTAGTTAAACTTTTGGCAGCGCCACAATCTAACTTCAAAGCACTAAAAAACCAAAAGTCTCCTACATCAGAACGTTTATCCCAGACTTTTAGGGCATAATATTTATCCGCATTCGGCTTAAAACTGACAGTTGAGAAACCGCTACTAGGAATAGTAGCCCCAGCTACTTTAGCTCCGACATAAGGCAAACCATTAGCATCAACATTCTGCTCGTATAATTCAAATTTCAGGCCAGGAATAATATCGCCTTTAATCGTGCGTAAAGCAACCGTGACGCTGGCCTTATCACTACAAGCAGAAAAACCAGCCGCGGACTCATTTAAATTCAAAAGATATTCGGTAGTACGACCATCAGCGACACTAATGTCCCAGAAATATTGATACTGTCCGTCTGAACCCTTCACTCCTATGGCAAAAACACCACTAGAAATTTCCATGGAACCATAACCATTATCGGCGATGATAAAATCTCCCACTTTAGATCCTTTTTTATATTCATTATTCAAATCAACATCCTGATTAAAGACTTCCACTTTCACACCAACCGCCGATTTATCATTAGCGTCTTTTAGGCGCACTTTTAACACGCTTAAATAGTAATCAACATTAGTTAGCTGACCATCATGTGCAGTTAAACCGTAGAAATAAGACTTCATGCCACCATGATTAACTTCCAAGACATAAACATCCGCGCCGAAATTGTCTAAGCTACGGACACTCCCCTGCGGTAAATAAACTTTAACGCGACCGGAATTACCGGAATTACCGGACACGAGGAGCTCATCTTTAGCCGCTTCCAAACCACCGCTACTGTTTCGTAACTGAGAATAAATACTAAAATTAGTTTTAGTTAAAACATCACCATTAGAATCACGGAAAGTAATATTAAATCCACTTAAAGTCTTACTTAAACTTGTAGTCTCTCCACATGCTAGATTAATATCATAGAACCAGAAACTGGCATTATCTTTATTAACCGTTCGCACCCGGATAGCATAAGTAGCAGAATCCTCCGCGGAATTACGCCAACTAAGTTTGGCTCGCCCTAAAACTGCGTCGGTCGTGCCCCCCGTAAAACGCTTATCTGGCTTGGTATTACCGTTAGCGTCAATAGTTTGTTCATATATATCAATTTTGGCGCCGGCAATATAAGAACCGCCCGGATCATTGGCTACAAAAGTCAAAATAGTGTTTTGATCACACACCGAAGCTTTCACTCCCAGTGGTAAAATAAACAATACTGCGATAATTGGAGCTATTAACCACAGAGTTTGACGCTCCCTTGTCAAACGATTAAATAGTATAAACATATGAATTTATTATAACATAAAATTGATTTTTAGCTAATATATTGATATATTTAATTTATGTCCTGGAATAAAAATATAGCCGTAATCATTCCGGCTTACAATGAAGCTAGCCGCTTGGACCAGGCTTTTGCGGAAATACACCGTTTCCTACCCGCCCATCCGGAATTAAACTTAGAAATTATTTTTGTTGACGATGGCAGTCTTGATAATACCGCTAATATTATTAATGATTTTGTACTAAGCTCTGGGATAAGTCCTAAGGTACGCCTCATTAACTACTCGCCCAACCACGGCAAAGGCTATGCAGTCAAACAGGGTATTATGGCTGCCAGTCCCGATTATTATCTGATAGCCGACGCCGATATGTCCACCTCCCTGTTTGAACTGGAAAAATTTTTACCACTCATGGCGCAAGGCTTACCTGTTATCATTGGCACCCGTAAAGAACACGGCGCCGTCCTGATTAAAAAACAACCCTGGCATCGCCAGAAAATGGGAGAAATATATTCTTATCTGGCTCAGTTTATTACCGGTTTAAAAATTAAAGATTTCGGCTGTGGCTTTAAAGTTTTTTCTTATGAGGCCGCTCAAAAAGTATTTGCCCCCGCTATTATAGATCGTTGGATTTGGGATACGGAAATTTTGTTTCTGGCTAAAAAATATGGCTATGAAATACGGGAGGTCGGCATTAATTGGGCTGATGACGCTAATACTAGAGTCGGGGTTATAAAAGAAAGTTTCCGCTCGCTCGCAGATTTAATCAAAATTTATTGGCGACATAAGTAAAGCGAAGTAAAAGTAAAACATAAATAAGGCCTTAAAATAACATTAGGCAAGAGCCTGCACTATATGAACAAGCTTAAAAAATTTATTCTACTGCTCGGAGACTTAGTCGGACTATGGCTAGCTCTTTTCTTGGTTATTACTATTCGCTATCCGCGTAGCTCGTGGGAAGTAAACTGGTCGCAACACTGGCCTAATTTTTTAGTCATATTTCTCATTTGGATATTATTAATTTATATCAACGATCTTTATAACTTAAACATTAAGACCATCAGTCGTAAATTTTTTAATTTAATTCTCAATACCGCCTTTGTCGCCAGCACGCTCTCTATTATATATTTCTATCTCAATCCCGCCACCAGCATTTCCCCGAAAACTAACCTTCTACTCTTTATTGTTATTTTCCTGGGCATCTTTTTCTTGTGGCGTTGGTTTTATCAAATTGCAATTCACTCTTTTATCCGTCGCGACAACTTAGCCATTATCGGCTTTAATACTAAAAGCGAGAAATTAGTACAAGAGCTACAGAATAATCCCGGGGCCGGCTATCTCGCCGCTTTAATTTTTAAAAATCCCGATGAAGTAAAATCTCTGTCAGAACAAATTATAAGTAAACACATCAGCACTATTGTTATTTGTGATGATTTTTCCCAGGACGACGTCGTTCGCGAAGCTTTGTTTGCTTGCCTACCTCTTAACGTCACTTTTTTTAATTATCCCGAGTTCTATGAAATGCTAACCGGTAAAGTACCGGTAGAAGCGATTGGTCCTGATTGGTTTTTAAAGAATCTGCAAACTCGCAGTAAAAATTATTTTAATTTATTAAAACAACTGCTGGATTTTATTCTAGCCCTAATAGTGTTTATCGTTTCCCTCCCGCTCTGGCCTTTA
>Ga0210034_1000152_pt1 | contig 85428 bp, 107 predicted proteins | sample CryGeymeta201505_FD_185466 | JGI IMG/M metagenome (GOLD analysis project Ga0210034, IMG submission 185466) | Groundwater microbial communities from Crystal Geyser aquifers in Utah, USA - Crystal Geyser metaG 2015-05 (SPAdes) (version 2) | ecosystem: Environmental > Aquatic > Deep subsurface >... | reverse complement strand
TGAAGGTAATATGAACAATTATAACTTTATTAAAACTAATACACAAGCAAGTGGTTCTTGGTTAGATTTATTCGCTGGTAATACAGGTTCACAATTTGACTTAAGTATTGGTGGTGGTAGAAGTGTACTAGGTAGTACGATAGCCACGCTTAGGTTTGTTAATAATTATAATAATAATACAGGTATTTTATCAGTAAATGGTTATGGTCAAGCTACATGGAATAATAACTTTACTGTTGATGGTGTATTTACTGAATTATCTGATGTTAATAGTAAAGAAAATGTTATTGATATACAAAATGCATTAAATACAGTTACAAACTTACGTGGTGTTAAATATAACAAAATAGATACACCAAATAATATAGAAATTGGTTTCATAGCTCAAGAAGTAGAAGTACATGCTCCTGAACTTGTTGAAACTGACGGAAATGATAAAAAATCTGTTGCTTATGGTAGAACAACTGCATTACTGGTTGAAGCTTTAAAAGAACAACAAATAATAATCGATAATCTAACAGCTAGATTAGAAACATTAGAATCAAAACAAGGAATATAAAATGACTGCACAAGAATTTAATGATTGGCGAATTTTCCCTAGATTAGGTATGATATTTATGAGTATCATGCTTGTCTGGTTTAATTTCTGGTTTTTCGGAGTTCCGGTCACTGCACTTGCTGATTGGCATTTAGTTCAATATGCCGCGGTAATTTCTGCATATATTGGACTTTGGAGATTTTACTTTCAAACAGGTAACACCACTAACATTGGAAATGTAACACCCCCAAAATAAAATATAAATAAAATATAATTATTATTATAAAGAAAGGATAAAAATGGAAATTTTTGAACAATTTAGCTATGTTATCGACAGGGATTCATTATCAGCATTGAATTATAATACTGACTTTACATCTAATGTTGATAATATCGAAAATACTATTGTTGGTGACACTGTTCCTGACATGGCAACATTTATGGCTGACCCTATTGGAACTATGTATTTCAAAAATAGAACAGAAATGTATTTTAAAGAAGCTGCTCCATCAGGACAACTTGGTCAATTAACTAAATTAGGTATTAGCTCAAGTACATTAGATGGCTTGGATTCAACACAGTTTATTAGAAGTGATGTTGATGATATTGCTTATGGTAATATCATTTTTGATAGTGGTTTAAAAGTTGGTGATGGTACTGCATCTCATCCAAACGGTACACCTATTATTACTGCTAGCATTGATACATTAGGTAATATCAGCAATGATGGTAATATTACTACATTAGGTAATAATGATACTACAGGTAATATTACATCAGGTGGTATTATATCAAATGATAATGCTAGCATTGATACATTAGGTAATATCATTAACAATGGTAATATTACTACATTAGGTAATAATGATACTACAGGTAATATTACATCAGGTGGTATTATATCAAATGATAATGCTAGCATTGATACATTAGGTAATATCATTAACAATGGTAATATTACTACATTAGGTAATAATGATACTACAGGTAATATTACTGGTAATGTGTTAAACTCAACAACAACTTCTGGTGCACCCTTTACAGTACAAAGTGCAGCTTTAGTGACTAGTTTAAATGCTGACTTGTTAGATGGTAAACATGCTACTGCATTTGCTAATGCAACACATACACATCCTATGAGTGATGTTATTGATTTATCAGGAGCTTTAGCTGGCAAATCAGATACAGGACATACACATCCTATGAGTGATGTTATTGATTTATCAGGAACTTTAGCTGGCAAATCAGATACAGGACATACACATCCTTATGCACCATCAGTACACTCACATACTGCTGGTAGTACAGAAGGACAAATATCATATAATGATTTAACTGATTTACCTAGTGCACAAACAACAGGATTTGGTAGTGTTTCGAGTATAGATTTAACAAGCTTGCCAGGAGTTCCAGATAATACGCTGTTTGAATTCAGAAATGACCATTCAACAGTTCAATTTAGAATACCATCATTCACATTATCAGCAGCAGAAATTACGCTTGATGCGTGGTCTCTCGAATATAAAAGCATTACTGAGCGTTTAACGTTAGTATCACCAGTTTATACATTTGACACCAGTTTATATCCTAAAACCCTAGTTAAGGTAATCTTTAAGAGTTATCGCGATAGTTTTGTATCTCAATCACTTTTAATAACCATATTAACAACCGGCGTAATCGAATTCAGATATGCAATAACATCGGAAACTCATGGCGGAATACATGCAACTTGGGACCGTGATATGATTATCCCTGAATCAGGTGGTTCGTTTCCTATATTTAGAGATTGGATATAGAATATGAGTTATAAAACAGAAACAATATTAAAAAGAATTAATTCAGATAATTATGAAATTTATAAGAAATTCCAATATACAAATAAATACTATGACATAATCATAAAAAAGGGATTTATAACTGATGGAGCGACTATTCCTAGATTTGCATGGAGTATTGTTGGTTGTCCATTGAATGGTAATTATGTTGGGCCAAGTATAATTCATGACGCATTATATGCAACTAATTTATTATCAAGAAAAGAATCAGACCAACTATTTATTGATCTGTTAAAAGAGGCTGGTGTTGGTTATATTAAAAGAAAATTATTTTATAATGTATTAAGAGTTTTTGGATATACATTCTATAATAATAGTGATGAATATATTCAAGAACAGAAAAAATTCGTTACTATTAAGAAATTATCTTAATTTATTTAATTCCTTATTTAATGGGTCAATTTGTACAACAAGACTTATAATTTGTTATGTTATAAACCAGTAAGTAACACTGACATTATTTTTATTGTATAAAAACCGTCCAGTTTAATAATCATGTTTTATTCAACTACAATTATTTTATTATATGTTGTTTATGTATTTGATGTATTCAAACAACATGAACAACATGAACAACCACTTCAAATGCCGATTCTTTCACGTACTTCATTTTTAGTGTTCTAAAATAGAAAGGTTGTTAAGACATACAAACTAATTTTTTCATGTTTTCCTTTAATTAAATAAATCTTTAGTAATTTTGTCAAGATAGTCAGAAATTCTTTTAGAATTATTACGAGCATCTTCTGATGGAACTTCTTTAATTAATTCATCTGTTTTCTTGTCATAAAAGCGATATATAATATCACCATAATCATCTTTCTCTAATTTTAAGGATGTTTTAGTTTTATCTTCAGCCCAATCATCTTTTAATCTTTGATATGCTTCAAGACTAATATTTAATTCAGAACCTTCTGATTTTTTTAATTCTTTAGCCAGCAACTCTTTTGAAGCTTCAGGTTGCACATTCTGAATACTATTGGACAATCGTGAAATATCATTATTTTTCATTGATTCAATCATTTAAGTATTCCTTTATTTGTTAGATTTTATTATAACTAATAAAACCTAATATGTAAATAGTTGTTTTTTCGTATTTTAGACTAATTTTAGCCGAAAAGACTCAAATAAGAACGTGGTTGTTGATTAGATTTCGCTAACATTGAATAACCTAATTGCTGTAATGTTTCATTTTTAGCTAATTGTGCTGAAACTTTCGCCATATCAGCATCTTCGATACTTGACATTGATGATTCTAATGATTTGTTCATGTTAACTAAGTTTTCATTCGCATAATCTAATCGATTAGTTGTAGACCCAATAGATGACAAACCAGATGTTAATGTTGTGTTATCAATATCTAAATTATCCAAGAATGTTTGTGCACCTACTACAGTTGATATATCACCACCATTAATGTTCATACTGGCTAATGTAGCATCGTAGTTTGTAACAGCAATCTGATCATTAACAGTATTTCCAGAACCTACCTGTAAGGTTACAGAGGTCACAGAACCATCTAATAATTGTATTCCGTTATATGTAGTTGCTTTTGCAATACGATCCATTTCACCCATTAATGATTGTGCTTCAGTGTTATTTTTTGTTCTATCAGCGGCTGACATTGTACCATCGGCCGATGTTACCGCTAGTTCTTTTAAACGTTCCATCATTGTGTTTATAGTAGTCATTGCTTCTTCTTGTACTGCTAACAAATCTTTACCACGTGTAATGTTATTCATCGCTGATTCATTGCCCATGAAGGTTTTTTTCATTCCCATTAAGATTGCCATACCTGCAGCATCATCTGCAGCTCTGTTGATTTTTTTACCAGTTGTTGCTTGTTCCTGTAATGAGCCATATTCATTATTTAATTTATTCAATTGGTTGCCAGCAATAACTGAACCGATATTTGTGTTAATAGATAATGTCATTTTTATATCCTCTTTTAATTAATTTATTTTGTTTCTGTTTACAATTAATATATCGGCTTATTTCGTATTTTTATAATAAACATATTTACATAAATGTTTAATTGTGATATAATTATTTAAAATGGAGAGATATAAAATGAAATATAGATGTTATTTAGTTAGATTTGATTCTTTAAAGATGTTTTATTTTGGATTTAGTCGTGATGGAATCAAAAATGGAATAACAAAAAGACTAATAGAAAAGAATATATATTATACATATCGAGAGTATAAAACTTTTGATAATTATTACGAATGTCTTAATTATGTTCAAGAAAAAATAAAAATCTTATCTAAAATTAAAGACTATACAAGAATCAAAGACACTGACAAAAAAGAAAATAATAAAGGATATAATGTTTATTACGATAAAAATTTAGAACAAGTTCGTACTGAATACAAACCTGGTTTATTGACAAAAAACGAGTATTATAAATGTGTATCTAACATAATTGAATTCGTATGTATTATGAAATTACCAAAAGATTATTATAATAAGTTAATCTTTAATACAATGTTTTCAAGTAAAACAAGTGATAATAGAAGGAAAAGAAAACATATATTAAATGCTCCAAAAGATGTACAAGAATTATATATTGATATAAAATTCACGAATAATGACTACATGTTTATAAAAGAATTCATTGTTTTTAATAAATGTACTTTACAAGACTTATCTAAAGCTAGTTCAAACCGTTTAATGTCCATTGCAAAAAATATTGGGTACTATAAAAAATATACATTTGTGATTGAATATTTGACTAAATTGTATTTGGACAAAGATGAATATAATATAGTTAATTTATTTTTATTACATCATAATATGACTAAAGTTGGTAAATTAACTAACAAAAGTAAAGGTAGAATTTCACAGATTATTAAACAAATGAACAAAAATATAAATGTAAATCAACCAAAGTTTTATGTTAATCGAGAAATACAACATTATTTTATACAGGATAAATTTTATCATATTGACACGAAAAATTTTAAGGGATTAATATGTTTGGATTTATAATATACAAAAAGGAGAATTATGAAAGATTTTATTGATTATGGAAAACTGAGGAATTAAGTGCAACATTAATGGATATACCACGTTGGAAGAATGTACTGAAATTTAATGAAGAAGTCGGAGAAGTTAATCGAGAATTTTTATAATTTATTAATTCTGTAAATGCATCTAAATCTGCGGAATGAACAATAGAAACATTTTTAGAAGAATTGTGTGATACATTAAATTAAGTATTATATATTCTAAATCATCTAGAAAATGAAGGGTTTTATTAATTCTAAAGAAGCAAAAATAATGTTTAAATAAAAATTACAAAAATTGGGAATCAAAAATAACATGATAAAAGCGATATTTGCGATAGATGAGAAAGGTGGACTTGGTAAAGATGGAACATTACCATGGCCTAAAAATAAAGAAGACATGAAACATTTTCAGCATTGTACGACTAATTCTATTGTTGTGATGGGTAGTAATACGTGGAATGATCCGTGTTTTCCTGCACCATTAAAGGATAGAATTAATATTGTAGTTAGTAATGCTGATAAAAAATTTGAAGGAGCGATTAAGATATCAGGCGATATTAAATCGATTATTAAAGAATTAGATGGGCCAATAAGTGTATGGATTATTGGTGGACGTGATTTAATTATGCAATGTTTAGACATAATTGAAGAAATATCAGTTACTAAGATTAAAGGTGATTTTGATTGTGATAAATTTATTCATTTGAGTGAATTAGTTAATTTCGAATGTGTGGATATCAGACGAACACAGACAGGAAATATTTATAAAACATTGAGGAGAAAATTGTGAAACAGTATTTAGATTCATTAAAATACATTTTAAATTATGGTGAAGATGTAAATGATAGAACAGGTGTAGGAACTAGAAGTATTTTTGGATATAGTATGCGCTTTAATTTACAAGAAGGTTTTCCAGCTATGACGACTAAACGATTAGCATGGAAGTCTGTTGTTAGTGAATTATTATGGTTTTTAGAAGGTTCAGAAAACGAAAGACGATTAGCTGAAATTTTATATGAAGATGATAGATTAAATTTGGCTGATAAGAAAACAATTTGGACTGCTAATGCTGATTCCCAAGGTGTAAAATTAGGATATATTAATAATAACAAAAGGAAAGAATTAGGACCTGTTTATGGTGGGCAATGGAGAAGATTTAACAATGAAAATGTAGATCAAATTGTTAATGTATTGAATGAAATTATGGATAATCCAGATTCTAGAAGAATCTTATTAAGTGCATGGAATCCTTTACAAATTGATCAAATGGCATTACCGCCATGTCATGTATTATCACAATTCAGAGTAGTAAATGGCAAGTTATCTTGTCAGTTGTATCAAAGAAGTGCTGATATGTTTTTGGGTGTACCATTTAATATAGCAAGTTATTCATTATTAACACATATGTTTGCGCAGATTACAGGATTACACGTAGGTGAATTTATTTGGGTAGGTGGTGATTGTCACATTTATAAGAATCATTTTGGTCAAGTTAATGAGCAGTTAATGAGAGCACCACGTAAATTGCCTACATTACAGATGCCCAATTTTTATACATTAGATGAATTATTATTGACAAAGACTATTGATTATACGTTATTAAATTATAGTCCTATGGATAGTATTAAAGCTACAATGGCTGTTTAAATATAATATAAAACCCACATAAGTGGGTTTTATAAAAGTTTTAATCTTTAAGATTAAGCTAAAACAGTATTTGTGAAGTCGATACCGAATGAACGAGCATAAGTAGCAGCACGGTCATTTGACGTAGGCGAACTAACACCAGGAATTGTATCCAATGCATAACGAGTTTTCGCGATAACTGCTGGTTGACCAGAGTCTGCGTTTGTTACTTTAGTGAATGACATAGGAACATATGGAGCGAAGAAGCCCATTGCATCACGTCTGTCAACACCTTTATACATTACTGTGCAATAATCAGAAGTAGCATATTGATCGATAACAACTTTATATTTACCATCAAATGTACCTGCAACACCACCAGAAACTGGTGTATTGATATTTGCTTTTTGTTCAGCAACCTTGAAAGTACCCGCTTGTTCTAACATTGTAGAAACTTTAGGAGATACAACAAGAATGTTACCTTGTCCACGCTTGGTATCTAGACCGATTTGTTTTGCTTCTGAAGAGATACGAACAGATTCTCTACGGAATTTTTCAATTTCCCAACGCCCTGTGTTATCAGATGCTTGTGTAAAGCTTGTAGTATTTTGCAATTGTGTTGCATTAGCATTAACAAAATCAACAACTTCACGATCTAATTCAGCTTGCATTTCATAGGACATCATACTCATGATTTCTTCATCAGCTAATTTGCCATGTTGATTTTTCAAATCTTGATACATTTCAACAGTATATTGACCTTTTAAAGCTCTTGAACGTGCTTCAACAGTTTTCTTCGCAATACTGAAACCAACTTCACGCATATCACGTGATAATTGTTCTGCTTCCGCAGTTGAATAAGAACCAGTGTAATTCTTGAATATTCTTGAGAATGATGCTTCGTTAGTAAAGATACCTGTAATAGTTTCTGCACCAGTATTAATTGTCTCAGCTGTTAAAATACCAGCTGTAAGTTCAACTAAAAGCTTAGCACCTTCAACATAAACAACAGTAGCTACTGCGCCAGAAGTATCACCAGTAATTGTACCACCAGCAACTAAACCAGTAGGACGTGACATCTCGATTATGATTGAATTAGCATTTGAACCCGTATCAGCAGTACCAGTATATTGGTTAGTCATTGCATAAATAAAACCAGTAGGCATAGACATAGGCTGTACACCAAGTAACTCATTTGCAATCAAGTTAGGATATACTCTACGAACCATAGGCATTAAGATTGGTGTAAATTGAGCAACATCGCCAGACAAAGTACCTTCGTTCATTAGACGTTCATTTTCAATTTCTGTGTTCTTTAACATCATAGTCATTGAAACGTTATCTGCTTCAGATAATGGTGTATATTTAGAACTTTCAAGTAAAGCTTGAATTTTTTGCATTTTTAAAATTCTCCTTAATTATTATAATATATAAAATTTGTTTTTTATATTTTTTTATTTATATTTTTATTAAAATAAAATTAAAAAACTAACAAAACTTAATCACGATTAAACGAAACGCTTCCAATCGGCTTCTGGTTCGTCTTTATCAGTGTTTTCATTAATGTTGTCTTCTGATTTTGAAGTACCTTGAACACTTTCTTTAATAGTTTCAAGTTTTTCAACATATTTACTGTCATTAGTAAATTCAACTAATTCAGCTAATTTTTTGAATTTTTCTGATTCAACTAAAGATAAATCTTCAGACATTTCAGCAATAGCACCCATTACAATTAGTTTTTCGTTTTCATTTTTCAAAGAAAATACTTCTTCAACTAATGCATCATATTTTACCTTAGATTCTTCTAATTGTTTAGAAACATTAGAATTATCTTTTGCTTCAACAATATCAGCAACCTTAACACCTGTAGCAATCAACATACTATCGAATGCTTCAACTATCATATCAGCTTTTTCAGATAATACAGACTCATCCAATTTTGTTTTTACTTCTTCTAAGAAATCATCAACAACACGATCAAGATACATGTTAACATTGTTGGATATTTCTTCTTTAGCTTCATTAAGTTCTTTTTCTTTATCTTCATTTAATAATTTAATGTGTTCGTCGGCACGTTCCTCCAACTCATCCATTTTTTCTTCTAATTTTTCATCCATTAGAATAATAGCTTTTGATTCAACCGCTTCATTAAAAGATGTTTCTAAAGACTCTTTTAATTCATCTGTGAAAACCTTATTATCCAATGATTCAAAAAGTTTTTTTAAACCCATGTAATCAATCTCCTTATTTGTTAATAAAATTCTTTAATATTTACTCATTCGTAACTATATTTATATTTATAATTTTTTAATTTTTTCTAGAAATTCGTTAAACTTCGTTTCAATAGCGCTATGAATGTCATCTTTAGCATACATATCGCATGCACCTGAAACAGAACATAAATTTTCATTAAATGGTACAATATTACCATAATCATCTAAACTGAAATTAAGATCTTCAATAATACCTTCATTTAACTGATAGCTTTCAACTACACCATTCATAGTGGCATTATAATCACTAGGAGCTGATACAATATCATAAGTAATCAATTTAAATTTCTCAACAATACCATTATTAATAGTACCTACAGCACGTGAAGATACAGATAACTTAATACCGTTATCAATTAAATCTTTAAGCTTATTCGCTCTTTCATTATTCAATAAAACAGCTTCACCAATAACATAATCACCTTCGACGTTTAACTTGGTAATTTTTGCTACTGCATCCATAGGCTTAATATTTGCACGTGCTGGATGTTCATATTCCATTAATGTATTAATAGAACCATTACTAAAATTATCTTGATAATTAGTTACTTGTGATTCCCATAAATTCTTAGGGTAAATACGACCATTACGATTTCTCTTACCTATTGTACTAAATACACCACTTATCTTATATTTCTTTGTTTTCTTACCACTTGATTCATCAAGGTTTTCTTCAACCTCAAATGTATTAGTAGCATCTAAATCATAAATAAGTTTCATAACTTACTCCTCTTCACCATTAGAGCTGATCTGTGAAAATATTTTCTTATATTCCTTAATCTCACTAATATCATCTGTATGCTGTTTCATAGTTGGATGATTACTCATTTTAGTATTTAACGCGGCTTTAACTTTATCTGAGAAATCAGAGTACTTCTTATCAATTGCTAATTGAATTGTTTCATTATCCATTTTAAATCTCCTTTATTTTCTGCGTTTTTTACCAGACGCTCTTGCCATTTGATATAATTGAGTAGCTGAATATCTACCATTAGTAAATGATTCACTCTTCAATCTTGCTGCTTCAATTAATCTTTCAGGTGGTAATATTACAGCCTTTTTACCCAAACGCGGGTTTATATATAGTCTTATACATGGTGCATAACCTAAACTTTTTAACATTGGTTTTAAATCATGATAATCGAAATCTAAAGGCAAATTTTTCTTAATATTTTTAGAATTCATCGATATAATCTTCTTAATAAGATTAATTCTCATAGACATAGGTATCCAATGAAAGTTCAAACCTAATGTATGTGATCTACCCGATCTTAATATTAAAACCAAAGGCGTTCTATCATAAGTTTGTTCTTTATCCTTAGCATCATAAGACGTAAACAAAAGATTACCAGGCTTCATATCACGCGCTCTTAAAGTCTTACGTTCTTTCATAAGATCTTTAATCTTCATATTCGATTGAGCTGTAGATAATTCTTTTAATCTATTCTTATTTTTATGTTTACCTTTGCCTTTTATTGCCATTTATAATCCAAAATAACCCTTAATGGGCTCTAATTTATTCAGCAATAGCGTTTTTAGTGGCAGGGTTGCCTGATGCTGGATTATTCATTTCACCATTACCAACAACCCAATCGGTATAACTAAATGCAATATCGAATTCTTGTAATGTATCAATTTGATCATCACCAACTGTTAATTCTGAAACTTCCTGCACAAATACATTATGCATCGTGTAAGTAGCAGTTACATTACCAGCACTATCCAATTGCTCAACATTTAACTCACTCATTACATCAGTAGGATTACCTGAATGTGTATTATTTTGGAAGTTATCAGCAGATGTCATCCATGAAATCATATCTTTACGCAAAGCATGATCTTCAGTTTGATAAAATGTTAATGTCCAAATATTAGTATATGTAGTATCACCAGGCAATACCAACTTTCTACCTTGATTATATGCTTCAATTTGACCAATCGTCGCACCAGGGAAAGATGAACCTTTACAAAGTACTTCAGCATCCCGCAAATTAGAAGACACCGGAACAGTAGCAGGGATACTAAATCCAATTCTATATTTATTAGCTCTAGCACCTGCACCTAAAGCATTCTTTAATTGAGACAATTTATTTGCCATTGTTAATTTCTCCTGTTATTTTTACCGTTAAATATATATATATATATATTGTTTTATTATTATTTATATATTTAATTATTTACTTATCAATCAAATAAAGCTTCGACACCATTTACAACTTCATTACCTGAATCACCAATTGTAGTTCTTAATAATTCTTCACCAAATGACTGGTTTTCTAACGGAATAAATTCACTAAATGCAAATGTAACACTGAACTCCGATAATGTATTCTCTTCACCATCATCTAATGTAACAATTCCAACTGTTTGTGGAAACGCATTCTGTAACTTATACCCGTATACCTTTTCACCGCTAGCTGATAATTGCCAAATGTTTATGTCTGTTTGATATTTAGCTGTTGCATCTGCCCCCTCTGGGTCTATCATACCTAAAAAATATCCACCAATAGCATCGCTAGGGTCTTTAGTAACATTCTTAACCTGATTCAACACTGTAAGGCCTGATTTAGCTACATCTAATAAATCTTTTAAATTACCCTCATATGATGCTAAACCACCTTCTTCCCCTGAATCATCAACTTTCTTTAACCACTTATCGAATGTTTTTCTGATGTTCATTGCTGAATCATCTAATATAGACACTTCATATGAACCCATATAATCAGTCTCACCACGTGTATTATATCGTCTTCCTTTATGCCATACATGTGTTGTTGTTATCTGACGTTCTGGTAATCCTGCACTTCTACATAATACATTTAATTTTTCACCTTCAATTCCAGGTATAGGTATCTCTAATAAGTATTTATTTTTTCTTAAACCTAAACCAGGTCCAAGATGCTTTTTAAGATCACTAATTGTAAACATTTAAAATCCTTTTAAATTATTCGCCTATTTTACTTGGCATATGTGCAGCACCTAAACCACCTCTTGTTAATTGTGATACTGTCTTAGGTGTAGCTGGTTTAGCACCATCACTAAACAAAAAATCTTCAGTAGACTTACCATAATTTTCTAAACTAGTTAATGCATCTTCACCAATAAATCCATTTATAGCATTGCTCAATGACTGCATTTTCTCGTCAATAAATTCTTTGGTTTCATTATTAATTCGGTTAACTAAATTATCGATGAAATTACCATCTTTACTCTTCATAACTTCTGACTTATAATGACTATATGAAAACGTCACAGTAAATAAAGATATTTGGCCTCTACCTTCAGCATCATACTGCACTGTAGATATCTCCGTAGGATACACATTATACATAATATATTTAGCTGTCTTAGCAGTATTATCGAAATCTTTCTGATATATATGCATCTCAGGAACAACATACCCATTAGTATAATGATTACCCTGTAATGTTGGTAAACCTTTATAATCATTAGGATTATGATAATTATGTTTTTGGTCTAATGCTTCTACCCATAATTCAAATGCATTCTTTATAGCATGATCTTGTGTTAAATAAAATTGACACTCCCAAGTTTGGTCATAATTAGTCTGCCCTTTTAATGGAATAGATCTACCTTTAAACTTAAAATCTAATTTTTGATGGGTTTTAGATGGCAATTTTGTAGTCTTAACCATAATACCAATCGTATCTAAATCGTATCCAGCATTACCAGTAAACCTCAACATTACATCGAATTTACTAGCTCTAGCACCATCACCAATGGCTTTTTGCATCATATTCTGAACTATTGACGACATTGTATCTCCAAATATTTGTTATTTTATTATTTATAAATAATAATAATATTATAAAAGGAATAACATATATGAATTTTGCTGATGGTATGCTTACTGCATACAATACTAAATGGTCATATATTAACTCATTTACTATCGAACTTGATCTTTCACCAACAATTAAAAAATTAGTTGGTTGGACAAGTGACTTGAATTCTCGTGCAATTAATCTGAATATCGTAAGTTTTAATACACCACAATTTACTAACCAAAATATCGAACATTACACAGGTGATAGATGGTTCATTCATAATGGTAGGGATGAATTATATAGATTCTCAATTACATTCAGAGACCAAGACCAAATGAAATTGTATAGGAAATTTGTTGCAACATACTTATTTCAAAGAACTATGTATTTCGATGACATAAAATCAACAGTTCATTTATATAAAGATGCTGATTATGCAGATGAAACAATAAAAAAGATTGCTACATATAATAATGCAATGATTGATTCTGTTTCACAATTACAATTTAGTAATAATACTGAAACACAAATTGCTGAATTCACAGTTGAATTCAAATGTACTAACCCAGACCCAGAAAACATTAAATAAGAAGGAGTAATATGACAGAGTACAATTTTTCAATGAATATTGGTGATCGCAAGGTAAAATTCAGAAAATGGAAGGTAAAAGATAAAAACAAACTAATCAATAATGCTGATAACAAAATAGCTGTTAGAGAAGCATTAGTTTATGATTGTATAGAAGATAAAAATATAGCACTTAGTGAAGATGAATATACTTATGTTATTTCTATGATAAGAAATAAATCACTTCCTAAAAACATTAAATTCGACTTTACTTGTTCATCATGTAAACATGAATATGAATATACAGCTGACTTAGAAAAAGTTATCACTGCTGATTATGAAAAATATCACGATATTATATATAAAAATATCATAATTTCTATCGGTTATATTCAAAATAGAATATTTCATGATAAATTAATGGATTCATTAGATACTTTAGATGAAAAGTCATTATTCGATTTTATACTTCATATTAAATCATTTAACGATAATGAATATACGTTTGAAGAATTAAATGATGTAATTAATAATCTTAACGTAGATGAATTTGAAAATATCTTCGAACAATGGGACAAAATGAGATTCAAAACTAATAATATTTATGATGTGAAATGTCCTAAATGTGGTGCTATTGATACTTATGAATTTGACAAATTACCGAACTTTTTTCCGGACTCATGGAATATTAAATGATTGTACTTGATTACAAAGAATGTGGTAAAGATATAAAAATATCACCATATAATACACAACAAGAAAAGGAAATGTTGTTATGTTTGACTATGTACGAGAATCAAAGTCTTGATGATGCATTAATTTTATGTAATGTAGAAAATAATATTATTGAAACATTAACAACAAATGAAAAGAAAGCATTGTTATACCGATTTAGAGAAATATCAATCGGAGATGAAATTAATACAAAATTTGAATGTATTCATTGTAAAAAAGCTAATGAGGCTCCAGTCAATATTTCAAATATTATTGAACCTGCTAATATAAAAAATGAACATATTATCGATTGTTTTAAAGAATTAACTCATGATAATTTTCAAGATTTCGTTGATATAAATCTTGAAGAATTAGATGTGGATGAATATGAAGATTTATATGAGGAAACATATAATTCAATTACAAAGTTTAATTTTAGAAAAGAAATAAGATGTAATTTATGTGGTGAATCAAATTACACAGATATATCAGCACCAAAATTTATTATTGACAATATGAGTGAAGATAGTGTTATGAGCTTATATCAAACTTATAATGACTTAAATTACTATGGGAATTACACTAAACAAGATATAGATACACTTTTGCCATTTGAACGTTTTATATTAATCAGTTTGCTAAATAAATCAAAAGAGGAAATTAATCGATGAAAAACGAAGATGGCCAAAAATTTGATGAAAAATTAAATATGGACACCGCTACAGCATCAGAAATCGAAAGTACTAATGAAAAACTTATCGATTATATGAATGTGACAGGTGAAAATATTGCAGCTGAACAAGTTGAATATTTAGTCAAAAATCAAAAATCTGAATCAGATAAAAAACAAATAATCGACCCGACATTTGGTAAATTACTCGTAGTAAATAATAAAATACTTGACGTTCTTAATAACATTTATCGCGATATGTACGATGAACAAGATACATCAATTAAACATCCTGACAAATTACAAAAAGATTCACTTAATACACACAGTGATACACAAATACTTGATGGTGGTACACCTGGGAATGATATTAATTTTAGTTTACCTGGGATGCTTGGTCCAAGAGCAAGATTTGGTAGCCGTACAGGTGGTAAAGGTGGTAAAGGTGGTAAAGGTAAACCAAGACCGGTTCCAACTGGTAAGAAAAAACATAAAAAAAGTCCTAATAAACCAAAACCAACAAGTGCAACTAAACCTAACGAAAAGTCTAAACCAAAAGCTCCTAAAAAAACTAGTAAAACTGGTGCAGGTAAAATATTAAGAGGTTTAAGATTAGGTAAAGCAGTACCTATTGTTGGTGGTTTAATAGCTGCTGGTTTATCTGTTTATGATAGTGTACACGGTTGGAATAATGCTGGTGAATCATTAGGTATATCTGAATCTGAATTAACTTCCATTAATAAAGCATCATCGGCAGTAGGTTCTATTGCTTCAGGATTTACATTTGGTTTGGTTGATGGTGAAGATGTATCTAAAGGTGTGAATAACCTAATGGGTGGAAATAATGATATTGAAAAATATGAAGATGCTGGTATAATCGATCATGATACTATTGGTGATTCAAAAATTGATGACTGGAATAAATTAAAAGAACTATCATCTGTAGAAATACAAGAAATTATTAACATTGATGATTGGGATGAAAAAATTAAAGAACGATTGATTGAAGTTCATAAATCAGTTATATTAAGAGAACAAATATCACAAGATAATAATATCACAAAAAATGAAAATAATATAGATAAAACAAAAAATACAAATATCACAAAAAATGAAAATATTAAAAATGAAAATAATATAGATAAAACAAAAAATGAAAATATTAAAAAAACAAAAAATACAAATAACACAAAAAATGAAAATAATATAGATAAAACAAAAAATACAAATATCACAAAAAATGAAAATAATATAGATAAAACAAAAAATACAAATATCACAAAAAATGAAAATATTGCTAATATTAATATAGATAAAACAGAGAATGTTGATAATAGTATTAATGTAAATAATGTTAATAAGATCACTAATACTGATATGAAAGTCAAAAATGAAACAAATGACTTAAGTAAAAATATCACAATAGAAGATAGTGCTAACACGAATAACATAATTAATGTGCAGAAAATTCAAAACCTTCAAGTTGAAAATCTTGAAGTTAAGCAAGAAGATAATGAAATAATCGAAAACATTTTTAATAATGGTGATGTTAATAGTATTGAAAACAATAATGTTAATGAAATAAAAATCATAAATAAGAATATTAAAAAGATTAATTCGAGAATCACTAACAAAGAAGTTGAATTAGTAATTGCTACGAAAGTTGGAGCTATTGAGAAAGTATCTGAAATTAATGAAACAATTGAAAATTTAGTACAGAAAAAAAATACATATAAAGAACGAATTCGTGAAATTATTAATTCAAAAGTTAATGTGAAATCATCGAAAAATACAGCAAGAAAAGTTAAACAAATTACTAAAACATCAGATGTTTATGAAGATGAAAAAATAAAAAAAGAAGATACTATCGTTCAATCAAACAAAGATGTAAAGGAAATGACTGCACAACAATTAAATGAAAACTTTGTGCAACAAACAAAGATGCAATTAGGAATATCACAAAATAATAATCAAAATGTAAATGTTAATCCTATAAGTAATCATAATATAAATAACTATAATGCGAAGAATTATGATTCTGATAATCTTCTCAACAGTTTTGAACATTGACGAGGTCCATAATGGCAATAGAATATGCATATCCTACAGATATAACAGACGACCAGTTTGAACATCGCCATGTAAAAATTTATGTAAAAATGGCTAGTAGTAGTAAAGATTCTGCATCTGCATTAAGTAAAGCATATGATGATGATAGTTACATTTCTAGTTTTTTAAAATCAGCAGAATCAACTATGACTGAAATTAGTAAAAATCTTGATTCTTGGTCGCGATCATCTGAAGGAGAAACAGAATCAGTAATAGTTTTACCTTTACCTAACTCATTTGTAGATTCTCAAAATCATGGTTGGTCTGTAGAAACTGGTGTACTTGGTGCAATTGGTGAATCTATGATGAGCGCTAATTTAGCATCTGGTATTACAAGCCTTACACGTATGATACCACAATTAAAAAACAGTACTGGCAGGATTGGTGGAGGTATAAACAAAGGATTGGATATTATTGATAGTTTCACAGGTGATATTACTGTTAATAAAGTTCTTGGTTCTAGTACTTCTTCTATGGGTTTAAGAAAACCAATGATTGACCCAGGTTATTTCCAGAATTATTCAGGTAGTACACCTAGAACATTTTCGATGGAATATATGTTTATCCCAAGAAATAAAACAGAAGCAGAAACTATATTAACTATCATTACTAAATTAAAACAATATTCTTCACCGTCAAAATCAATAAACGGTGTAAGTATTAAAGCACCTTCATTCTTTAAAATTGACATTAGTAATAATTATATAAAACCACTTATTAATATGGATAGAGTTGTTTTAACTAACATTTCTGTCGATTATGGTGCCGATGGGTTTATGCAACAAACTGGTGATGGTATTCCTAAACAGATATCATTATCTCTACAATGGGCTGAAGTTGATATGAAAACATTACAAGACTATAATACTAAACCTGGAGGTTAATAATGGCTTATACACATTTAACTAACTCATTGTTAAACTTTGCAAACATAGAATCAACTAAATATATCTTTAAAGATTATTTTTCTGTAGACATAAAAGGTATCTATGAAATGGTCCAAAATGATACTGACTTACTGTATGATTGGTATCAAATAAATGACAATTCAACACTTGAACAAGTATCTCAAATTCTATATAACAATGCTAGTTTTTGGGACATTTTATTAATTATTAATCATAAAAATGCATTATTCGATATGCCTTACGAATATGACCAATTAGTCGCAAGTGTTGAAACACAAATTCAGAACTATATAACACAGTTTAGAAATGGCAATTCATTATCACAATCAACATATGATGCTATGTATAATAAATTATTATCTGATAGTCTTGATAATAATGAACAATTTAGGGTTATTAAAATAGTGAAACCATCTAAAATAAATGTATTCATACAAAAATGTTATGAATTAGGATATATAACTTAATGTCTTTTGAAAAAATATTTAATAACACATCTTTACTTAAAAACGTACAAGTAAAAATCGATGATTTTGTTGTACCGAAAGATGATGTCTTGACTATCGAAACTAAATATGACTTCTTTAATTTTCCAATAATCACAACACTGAAGATTAAAGATTCATTCGATATGTTTAACTATCAAATTAAACCTAAAGAAAAAAATCTAATCACTATTTCATTAACAGATATCACAGATGAAAAAATACACAAAACATTCATTATTACTGATTATGTTGTTAATATGTCAAACGAACGATTTAAAGTAGTTACTATTCACGGTGTAGATGAAATCTCTTATATACTTAATACATCATATATAAGCAAAAGCTTTAATGATACACCGGTGTCTGCATTTAAACAATACGTTGATAATCTAAAATTATCTGATATTATGACTAAAAACAAAATATCTATCGACGATAATGATACTTCTGAATCGACTAATTTTGTTGTACCTCAAAATGAATCAGTACTTGATTTTTTCTTATATCAGTTAAGCAAAGAAAACATAAGAATGTGGCAAGATAAAAAAAATATACACATTAAAGAAGTTAAACCTAGTACACTACCAATTGCAAAAGGTCCTAATGGTGATTTAATATTTAAAAATAATACACTTAATAATGAATATATAGCAAAAATACATGAAATTCAAATGACTATTAATGCATCTGGGCATTTAAATTTAGTTAAACCAATAGACGAAATTTATAAGTTTTCTACTGACAAAACTATTGTCTCTGAGACTATAAATATTAAAGATTATGCATCAGAATTGAAGTTAAATAATTTCGATTCAAGTTCTTTACAAATAACAAACGGCACAAGATTTAATACTAATGAATTAATTACTGATGGGTTTCAAAAATATCAATTATTTAATTCATATATGTTAAATAATGAAACGTCAATAGTTACGGCTGGTTCACTTAAATATTCGAATGTTGGTACTATTGTTAAAGTAGAATTAAAAGGTAACCCATTATTTGAAGAATCAACATTAAAAGGAGATGAATTTTCTAGTGGGAAGTATTTTGTATCATCAGTTGTTGATAAAATTATCGGTGACAAATTGATGCAAAAGTACACATTAAATAGAATAGATTTTATGACAAAAGGATAATAAATGTTGCTACATAGAGGTGTAATAGAAGATAATAACGACCCAGAAAAATTAGGTCGTTTAAAAGTTAGAATTTTTGGTTTACATACACCAAAAAATGAAAATGCAGGAGAAGACTTCAACTTCATTAAAACAGATGACTTACCTTGGGCAGAATTAATGGGTAGCACAGAAAACTCATTAAATAATGGAATTGGTTTAACAAGTATACCAAGAAATGGCACATGGGTATGGTGTATTTTAGATCATAACAATCCTAATAAACCAATCGTAATCGGTACAATCATTGGCAAAACAACTAACAAAACTCTTTATTCTAATGGTCAAGGTTTTAATGACCCTGACGAACTATACCCATTTGAAGCCAGAACTAATGAATCAGATATTAATCGTCTTGTGAGAAACGAAAAACTAACTGATACATATTATGATAAAAATATTCCTAATTCTGATTATTCAGCTGGTGATACAACACCATTCAATATCATTAAATCAAACCTAGACAAAGTAGAAGGTGTAACTGATAGTGTTACTGGTGCAGATGTTTCGCAAACTGAGCCTGATCCTTTAAATGATAAATCAGAATATCCAAATGTAACTATTAATGAAACACCTTCAGGACATGTTATTGAAACAGATGATACTGAAGGTAATGAAAGAATTAGAGTGTACCATAAGACAGGCAGTTATATCGAAATTAGACCAGATGGTTCATTTATTCAAAAAACTGTTGATAATAGTAATGGGAAAGATGCAATTTCTCATTTTATACACTTGACAGAAATTAATGAGCACATTAAAAAAACAGTAAAACGATATTTAGAAGATGATTTACAAGAAATTATTAAAGGTAATGTCCTAAAAAGTATAGATAAAAATCTTAAAGAACACGTAAAAGGTGCAATCACTATCACATCAGACGGTAATTTAGAAATCAAAAATGATGTACTTATAACAGGAAATTTGAAAGTTACTAAGAAAATCGGCTCAAATAGTGATATTACTTGTGCAGGTGATTTATCAGATAATATTGGTGTTTTATCACAATTAAGGGATAAATATGATGCGCATTTCCATATCGGTAATTTAGGTATTCCAACAGCAACACCTATTGAAACAGATCCAAGATCTCCATTATCACCTGTTGATGTAACAATTATGGAAAAATAATATGTCTTTAAATTATGCTTTACTTTCAAGTAATATGAATGATACTTATGATTTTTTAAAAAATGATTATGATACTCATGGTGTAAATCAAAAACAATTTCCAAAAGATCCAGGAACTACGTGGATGTATGATTTTTGTACCAATTATGACACGTATGCGCAAACAGCAACTTTTAATCCACCAGCTGTTTCTATGATAAGTTCTCCAAGTTTATTAAACTTTACTAATAAAACGATGGGTACTGTTATATCTGAATATTGGGCAGCTCAACTTATACAAGGAACACCATCTTATTGTTCAAGTATATCATCAATATCTAATGATGCTTCTAAAATAGCTTCGCCAATCGATGATTATTTAGCACAATTAGGTATTATGAATGAATCTTCACCATATTATGAACATCTATTTTCATTTATCGAAAATCAAGTAAATTCAATAATTTGGACAATATCAGAAAGTGGTAGTAATTGTAGTTCTACATATAGTGCAGTAGTAACCTGATATAAATAGTTTTTAAACAAGGAAATTTTTCATGGCTTTATATACAGACTATAGAACATTAGCTACAACAGTAACTGATGCACATGCTATTAATAATGCTATTAAGAACATATTATTTACAAAAATCGGTTCAATGCCCGGGAAACCAACATTCGGTTCTAATTTATATAAAGTGACATTTAATCCACTTGATCATGTGACTAAATCTTTGATAGCTGAATATATTAAAGAAGCCTTAAAGAAATGGGAAAAACGAATTATAGTAACAGGTGTAGTTGTTAAAGATGTACCCGAATTCAATAAAGCCATAGCAACAATTTCTTATTCTTATACTGATAAAGGTCTTGAAGTTGATGAACAAATCTCGGTTGGCTTACTCCAGTAATTATAAATAATAAAACATAAAATAGGAATCAATATGGCAGACATAAAAGAAACAGCACCATTTAATTTTGATGAGTTATATAATGGTGTAAAAACAAAATTTGATGAAAAAGGATACGATACAGCAGAAGGTTCAAATGTTTCCCAATTAATAACTGCTATGTCATATTTGACAAGTATGTTGAATGTTAATACTGCAGGTAATATAAATGAAACTCTTTTACCTTTAACAACACGTAGAGATAATGCATTACAAAACGCAAGAGCTCTAGGTTACGAAATACAACATAAAAAATCTTTCAAATATAACTTAACTATTCGATTGGGTGAAGGTACAAACATCATCCCCAAATATACTGAATTTACTTATGGCACTAAAAAATACTACTATATGGGTGATCAGTTAACAATCGAAAATAATAATCTTAACGATGGTATTAATGATTCTATTGATATCACTGTAATAGAAGGTAATTTATTCAAATATATTGATAATCCAAATGAATTGTCTGTTACTACGACGAATGTTGCTGATGATTCAAAACAGAATTTATCGTTAACATTAAAATTCTTAATGGACGCGAATTTAGTTCTTGAAAAATACACAGAATTTGTAATTGATGGTCAAACATATTATTACCTTGATTCACAAATAGAAAAATTAGGTGCATCAGCTGGTGATACATTTAAAATTACCGTTTCAAAAGTAGTACTTCCTAAATATGTTACAACAATTAAAAATATTAATGAATATTCCGTCAATGGAAACCCTATTTTAACAGTTGATTCGTTTATTAGTACGACTATTCCACAATATTTTATTGATGTTCCATATATTGATGTAGAAGAAAATGGTATTGAAATGTTCGTTACTAGCTTCAATGAAAATAATGAAGTTAATGTTAAAGAACCATATACACAAGCTGATAGATTCTTAATTGAAACTGATTTTTCAATCGGTAAACAATATATGCGCTTGGATAATATCGAAAATAGAACACCAAGATTATATTTTAAATTAGCTGGGGTTGGTGCTGGTTTAAGGGTAGGTACAATCGTTAATATGAATGTTTTAACTACTTCTGGCACAGATGGTGCGATTTATGATATTACAGATGTTCTTCAATTAAAATACACATTATCTAATAACATGTCTGTTAGTAAAATTTCTTTATTATCAGATGGGCAAGATGAAGAAACCATACAATCTATTATCGACAATGCTGCAAAATTTAATAATTCAGCTAATAGAATCGTATTAAAGACTGATTATGAAACATTTTGCAACAGACAAACATCAATTAAAAACTCTAAAGTTTGGGGTGGAGATGATGAAGTTCCTAAATCACCAGGTCATATATGGTTTAGTTTTATGCCTAGTACATACCCAAGAAACTTTACTAGTAATGCAAATAATGACAATTATATTTTAGATAATTCTAATAATGTAAGTTGGGATTATACATTAGACGTTGAAGACCCTGTTGAATTTGATGCATTAAATACTATGTATGAAAACAACCAAATATTTTATTCAAGTCATTATTTAGAAGATACTGAGATTCGTTCGAATACTTATAATAGTGATCAGCAGCTTATTAACTTAGGTGTATGGGATAAATTAGACAACTATAAGATACCTACGATGGAATTCCATAATAGACACCCTATATTTGTTGATTATGAATATGACATTTCTGTTCTTAAATATAACATCGATGATTTAGTACCTGAAGTTAATTCAAATGTGTTTAATGCAATTGATACATATTTTAATGGGGATGATTATTTCACTGGTTATAACGATTACTTAAAAATGGAAGAGTTTGGTTCTGAATATTTTCAAAGTTCATTAGAACGTAGAATAGATTATGTTTTAACAGATGCTTCTGGTTTTAATATTAATACATCAACTAAAATTCAATTAACAGCTAAAAACATTTCAACTGAAAATTATAGCACTGACTTAAGGGACATATTTATTCCTTTATCAGTACCACTTGAAAATTATTTTGATGAAAATGGATTCTTAATTATCGATAATATGCCTAATATTGATACGACTAATTTTGTTTCATTCGGTTTACCTAACGAAACTATTAAAAGTCTATATGTTGATTGGCCACAAGAAGATACTACACAACAAGTTGATCTGACTAATTTGCCGTTAACACATATTAATAATGAAGCAATCGTTGCACCAATTAGAATGACTGATAACACATCATATACTATAACAGATGCTAATATTGTTTCTACATTTAATTCAGGTAATAAATCATATATTACATTTGATAAATCTTTAGTTGTTCCAGATGACCCAACTGGATTAGATAATGCTGATGTTACTGATTACACATTTGATAATGTTGAAATTAGGTATAATGGAACTACAATGGAATATGGTGTTGATTGGGATTACCAATCAGATATTAGTTCAATTATATTATTACATGGCAATGTTATTACTTCATTAAGTTTAAATGATGAATTTACAATCACATCTAATGTGTTATGTGGACATTATACAATATATAATTCTTATAAGAAATACATTATTATTCAACTTTATATTAACGCGAATCAATATTTTGAATCACCACAAAACATATTGGATGACATTAATGGTGTTGTAAATAGTACATTCGGAACAAATGTTAATGTATCAGGTGTATCGAATTTAACTACGCCTAAATCATACTTAACATCAAGTGTGAACTGTAACTTATATTTCACAACTAACGATGGTTATTATTTGACGACTGATGGTTATGCAACAGCTGACGAATCGATGATGAATCCAAATGCTACAATCGTTAAGCATGTATCACCTGCAAGTTATACATCATCACCATTACTTATGGAATATTTCAGAGTTAATAGATATTTGAATTTAACATATCCTTCTAATAATATGTCATTTAGTAGAAATGTTATCCCAAGATTACAACGTGTAACATTTAATTAAGGATAAATTATGGATTTAAAAAATATATTTGATTCGATTATACCTGAAAATATTAAGGATGTTCAATTAGTACAAGATGCTATGGATATTTTTATTCGAATAATTGAAGAAAATTCTCAAATCGCTATAGATATAAAGAACATATATGATAATAGATATGATAATAATGATTCTGTTATAGTTCAAGATTCAAAGAAAATATTGCGTGAAGCAATGTTGAATACATATATGACATCACTATATAATGTCTTAAAACAAGCACAACGTGATAGTACATTAAAAACTAAATTAGATAATTCTAATTTTAAGTATATGCCTTTAGCGCAAGAAGCAGCTCAACTTATTAATGATGAATATTTTATAACGAATAAGAATTTCAAAGAACGAATTGGTACTGAAGCGGCATTAAATTATGCACATAATTTAGGTAAGTTTTTAGAATCAAATGAAATTACATCAGGTATTAAACTTACTGAAGTTCAACCAATGCATTTCGAAGTAGAAGGTAGTTTAGTAAGAGAATTGTATGAGTCATTTGTAAAAGAGTTAGCACATCCGATTGGATTTACTTACAATTATTTTCAGACGACATCAAAAACGATGCAAGATAATTATGGGTTAGATATTATTTATGATATTACAAACCTAAAATTACAGAGTTTAGATGGATTATACCACATATTTTTACAAGAACACCAAACAACATCAGGTGTAATAAATCAAAGTGTTATTGACAGTTTTTTGTTAATAAATAACCCTTTAACCGGTGAAAAATTTAATATTGATGAAATATATGAACAAGTAACAGTTTTTTATGAGAAAGAAATAATAAACTTTATTGATACATCATTAGAAAATGATCAAGTGAGAAATAAAATTCAAATAACATTTTCTGATGGTTCTGTGTTAACTAGAATAGCTAATCCTGTTCAAGTTTCATATGTCAATTCATCTAATATCGAAATATATGACTATTCAGCTATATGGACATTATTCGCTGATTATAGTTCCGATTATAACTTCCTTACAACGGATACATTTAGTATACAGACAATTTCTGTTGATAATATGTTGACACCAACTGTATAAATAATTATTAAAAAGGATATTAAAATATGGCAACAAATGACGGTTTTTCACCATACGGTGTAAGATTACCTGCAGAAGATGCAGTAAAAGCAATAATTAGAGCACATAACTTAACAACTGAATTAGAATACTATGTAAGATATAGATCTTCACCAAATGCTCCAATTTATAGTCCTGGTGATGCTGCATCTGATAAAACATTATATAGTTCTGATGATGGTGTTAAAAATGGTGATTTATGGTTTAATGAAACTAATAATAAGACATATAGAGCATATTTAATACAGGACCCCATAGACCCTACTGTAGCTAATTTAATGTGGATTAATGAGTAATATGGTTAAAGAACAATACGCAGGTATAAAAGGTTATTTTAAAATTCAGTCTTTAGATAATAAAGATAATGTTATATCTGAATGGGCAGAAAATAATATGATTATGAACGGTGCTCGTTCAGTAATGATGAATATTTTTGCTAATTTACATGCTAATTTGACACCTAATGACCCATTTAATTATGAGGCAGAACCATTACCATTTATTGATAAGATTATACTAGGTGTAGATGGTTTTGATATTAATACTGGATTAGTAAAAACTTATGATAAGTTCAGAACACAATTGTTTTCTGAAGAATTGGGTTCATATACACATGAAAAGAATTTTTTATTAAGTGGATTACCTAATAATCATCCTTATGTGTATGACCCTGCAACATTTACTAAATCTGGAGCAGTAGACCAAACAATATTAGTAGAAGAAAATGGGAGTACAGTAACATTCTCTTTTGACTTATTAACAGGTGAAGGAAACGGTACAGAAGATGAATCAATTGGTGTAAAATATAGTGAAGCTGGATTGTACGCAAATGGAACATTATTTGCAATGCGTACATTTAATGAGCAAGAAAAGAATAGTACTGTTAAATTAAGAATTATATGGGCGATTACTTTTTAAATTTTGTTCTATTATATTTAAAATAATCGTATTTAATTTCAATATTTAATTCGTGTTCGGTAGATTCATCTTGTGTATCTAAAAATATGTCACTTATTGATTCTAAATGACACCCATAAAATTCAATAGTGAATAAATGATTACCTTTATTATTTGAAATATCGATGAAGAAATCAAAATCAATATTTGAAAATGTGCCATTATCTACTGATATATGCTCGTTTATTACTTTCATAAACTCATCGTATATTAAAAAATCCTCATCTATTAACATATCAATAGCTAATATGTGAAAACTAATAGTATCAGACGCAAAATTTATAGGAGCTGAATGTCTAGCACCAGATTCTATATTTCCGAAGTCCATCCCTGGAATATTTAATGATGTCAAATAAAATGGTACTTTTTTGAATTTTGCACTACCACCAACCCAATTGGTTTTTTGTGCTAAGTTATTAATATTCATACTTTTTTACCCCAAGTTAACTAATTATATATTATAATTATTTATATCGAACTAAAGGAGTGTTTTAATGCAAGAAGAATATATATATGAAAAAAGTTTAGGTGTAAAACCTAAAACTCTACAAAATGTACAAAATGTACAAACACCACGCACAACTAAAATTAAACACAATTATACAAATGAAATGGAATTGAAGTCATTACTGATAAGAATCAATAATAGAAATGATGAAAATATAAATGACACACATAATAATAAAAAGATTAATAAGTACATTAAATGGTATGTGAAATTACTTAAAATCAAGTATAAATTACCTAACAATAAAAGGTGTGTAAAAAATAAACTTAAAAATGTTATTATCAGATTAAGTGAACAAACTTTAATAGATGATGAATCATTTGAAAAGTTTGGTGAAATTATCTTATTAATGATTAAAAATATTTTAAGAAAACCACAATTTTCTAGTTATACATATCGCGATGAATTTTATTCAGATGCAGTATACAAAATTTTAAAGTATTCACATAACTTTAATCATAATAAAATATCGAAAATAACATTTTTGCCAGTTAGCTCATTCGCATATATTTCACAAATTATTCATATGAGTATTTTATATATTATTAATACTAAGAAAAGTGAATTAGAAAAACTTAAGAAACAGTTCGGCTTGGAACATCTTAAACATAACTTAACTCTTAAAAGTCAAGAATATCTAAATACATCATTTTATATCAAGAAAAACATAAATGATTCATTTTTCGAATTCAATGTTGACCTTGATCTTAGCAATAAAACACTTGAAGAAGCATTACTTAATATCAAAACACACTATAGTGTAAATGTTATTTATGCTCCTGATACTATTCTTTATAGAACAAATGATGAAGAAAAAATAAACAATTTATTAGAAAAATATAATCATAATATAGCTGTTATTGAACATGATGATGAAATCGAAGATACTAACAATATTTTCCTTGTATCTACAGAGATATCATTGTATGAATTATTAAAAACAATTAATGATAATTATAGATTAAATATTTATTATCCAGAAGATTATGTAATTGAATTCGATGAGTACAACAAAATCAAACATCTTCTTGATAGCAAAATGAGTATCATGAGAAAAACTCCAGAAAAATCTGAAGTAGAGGAGAATATAAATGATGACAATTTATGATGAAAAAGATTATCCAAAATTAGTAGCAGAAGTATTAAAATTCATAGAAGAAACTAAACTACATCATCCAGAACTATCATTAATTGATATTATTTTTGACTTTAGTTTCCAATATGATATAGCTGTGGAATGTGTAGGAGATGCAATAAATGACGATATTTATTTTAAATCATTTATTGCTAAAGATTGTGAATTACACAATAATATTAAAAATGAAACTGATTGGTAATTAATCAATTATAAGGTTCAATATTATATTCCTTGAATAATTCTTTAAGTTTAATAGTTATTTTTTTAGATTTAGGATATTCAGGGAATTTTGCTTTTTTATCGTAAACTTTTTTTAATTTGTTATAATTACGTTTAGACACAATAGGTTCTTTAACATTTTCGCTCGGATGAATGTATTGATATGTGGGTTGTTTATAATAAGAAATAAGTGATTCTAAGAATTCTATTCTTTCTTGTACATTTTTTGGCTGAATATATCTTCTAGTATTATTCCATATTTTACCTTCTAATACATTACATGACCTACATAATACACCTCTAATTAATCCAGCACCATCTTCACCAATAACTTCTCTAGCTATTTTATGTTGGTGATCTAATGAATAACCTGTACATTCATTAATTTGTTCATTGCATAATGCACATCTATTATTTTGCTTTAATAATATTTCATTTCTTATTCTAGATACATCAATCGCTTTCAATTGAATTAATTCCATTTTTCCCCATTATTTTTGTTTACATTACTATATTTATATTATATGATAGATTTATAAATTAAATTATGTGTACTTAAAAAATGATTAAAATATTAAAAACAAAAAATATTCATATATATATATATATATTGTTAAAGATGATATATACAATGGTAGACATGCCGAGAAGTCATTATTTAATAGTGTAGAACATTTAATATCATTTTATGTTAAATATAACGAAATTAAATGGTGGAAAAATTCAGATACTTGTATTGAAGATAGGTCTAATACACTAATAGTATAACTAGAAGAATCAGAATTCGATAATTATTTTGCTGAATATTTAATATAAGGAATAAATATGCAAAAATCAAAATTTTCACGTGGGTTATTAGATACAACAATTTCTATGATGATGTCTAATCCAGAATTTAAAAGAACATACTTATTTTATGCGTGTGTACTTGGCAAATGCTCTATCACCATCGATTATACATTACCTGCACCAACAGGTGTATCATTTAATGTAGACCATTACATTATGTACGTTAATCCTGATAAATTTGATGAATATAACTCATTAGGTCGATTAGCTATTATTAAACATGAAATGTTGCATATTATTCATGGTCATATTGGTAGAAAGATGAATCGCGTCATTAACATATGGAGATATGCTACAGATTGTGCTATTAATCAGTTAATTGATAAAAATCATTTACCTAAAAATGGTATTACTCCTTTAACATTTATTAATAACGGTATCGATGTTGATTACGATCAAACAGCTGAATATTATTATGACAAAATCAAAGATTATGATATAGGTGACGATGGTGGTGTTATGAGTACACATAATACATGGGAAGAATCACAAGGTGATGAAAACTTACAGAAAGATATAACTAAAAAAATCATTGAAGATGCAATGACATACACTCTTAAACATGCTGGTTCATTACCTTGTGATATTAATGATCTTATTAAATTACATGCAAGAGCATCTGAAGTTAATTGGCGAAGTGTCTTACGTAATATTATTAGTAATAAGAAAACTAATACAAGACGAACTATTATGAGAAGAGATCGTCGTATGCCTGGTCGTAAAGATGTTAAAGGTAAAACGAAAGATAGAACATTCGATTTATTAGTCGTTGCTGATGTTAGTGGTTCAATGAGTGATAAAGCATTAAATGATACTATCGGAGAAGTTAGACATATATGTAATTGTACTGATACTACGGTTAATCTAATTCAAATCGATACTGTAGCACATGCACCTCAAGAATTAACAAAAAATACAAAAGTATTTTCACGAGAAGGCCGTGGTGGTACTGATATTTTCCCAGCTATCGCTAAAGCTAATGAATGTAAAATACCTTACGATGCTATTGTAGTCTTAACAGATGGTTGGTTATATAGTGGTGAAGTTCAAGAATTTAGTAATTTAAATAAGAAAGTTATATGGTTAATTGAGCCAACAGGTAGTATTGTAGAGACCATGAATAGTGGTAAAATGCAAGCATTCAAACTTAAAAATAAGTGATTTTATCTTTAATAGCACACATTATTAGACCTTTTATATTAAAAATTTTTATAAATATAAAAGTATAAATATATAAAGGTTTAATAATGGAAAATCTAATAATAAAATTTGTTGAAATGATGACAGTGGGAAATGTTTCACCAACGATAGGTTTAGCTATAATTATAATAATTTTACTTGTGTTATTATATACGAAGATATTTTCTAAGTTACCAAAAAATGAAAATTTTGAGGAGCATGTACAAAAAATTAAAGAAAATACAAGAATTGAAGTAAATAAAACCAAAGTTAAAAGTGATATTATTTTAAAAAGATTGGATAATATTACACAAAAAATTAATAATGTTGATTTAATATCCGATAATAATATTAAAGAACTTAAAGACATACAACATGATATTACATATATTAAACAAATTCTAGATCAATTCCATGGCCATTTGATGTATAATCGCAGTAGTGATAAGTTTGGCAATAGGGAGTTAAAGTGATGCCAAAAGCAACAGAACGTTATAAAAACTTTTTATATAATTATCAATTTCATTCTAATAGTATCGGTTTTAGAATTGAATCTAGTAAAGCATTGGAAAAATTTAAAAATGTACAAGCATTTCAATTAAATCAAATTGGTAATGGCAGGTTTTATTTTAATCAAGATCGTAGAGAAATTTTATTATTGGAATATGATTTATGGTCAAGATTTTTAACAGAAACAGAAAACTTCTTTATCGATATGTTATGTGATCATAAAAAACCAAAGTTTGATATCGAAAGTGTTGAAATGATAATTGAATTGGCTAATAAAACCAGTGACAAAATTGAAACGATTATATTTAATGATCATAAAGATTTCTTTGATTCTATGTTTACTGAAATATGGGGTAAACTACATAAAGAAGTGTCAGCATTTATTCTGCTTGAATTAACTAAACTTATCGACAAAGATTTCATTGTGGTATTTAAACGAATCGCTGATGTTATTGTTGAATCAATGCAATATACATTAATTGAAATTTATGAATTACATTCTATAAAATGTAAAAAAGACGCTAATGAACAAATATGTAAACGTTGTTCATTATCAAAAACATGTGATATTCATACGCCGTTTTTAGTAATTAATGATTATATTTCAACTGATGCTGTGTTATCACGAATAGACATATACAAAGAATATTTCAACATAAGTAAAGTGTTTATCAAAAATTACACTGAACATTTAATAAGTCCTTCATTAATAGAAAAAATCGAAGCAAAAAATATAACAATAGACTTTAAGAAAACAATAACTGAACAATAAGCGAGAATCAATGGATAAGATAGAAGAGAAAGATTTATATGTTAATAAGACATATTATTTCGTTAGTAATCTAGGCATTATTAAAATCATATATACAGGTTGTAAAAAATTAAGTCATAAAACACAATATAGGTTCAAACTTTGTTCAAATAATAATACAAGAACACTTGAAAGTCTTGATTCACTTACTGATAATGAAGAAGCCGCCTCATTAAAATATGTTATAATAATGCGTAAAAATTACTATGAAAATCGGTGTAACTTAGAATATAAAATAGAAAAAAATAAAAGAAAAATTAAAGAGTTAGACACACAATCAAGATCACTTGAATTAAAATACAAAGATATAATCAATAAATATCCGGAAGAAATATTATAATATCAGCGAAATGTTGCAACTTAAAGTATTACTATACATATAGCAGATTAATAGTGGAATCACTACATACGTTTTATATGTTGAATCATACAAGTTATATAGATTTTATACATTTGATTATTTTGATGTTATTTTAAATGAATAAATGTTTAACAATTCTTCTTAATTTTACACAAAAGATAAAACTATTATTGATAATAATCAAAATAAAATTAGATACATCAATAGTGTCATTAAACAATTACATGATAATTATGGGTATTTAGAAAAAGATTATCACGAAAAATTTATTTAATATTTTGAAGGAGTGAATGATGACTACAACAATGAAAGACACATCTGTAATATTATTCCTAAAACTTTAAATTGTAAATAATGCATATTCAAATGGTACTGATATTATTTTTAAGGTTGGCAATATGGAATTTAATGATGAACAAATTTTAAAAGCAGTAGAAAATTATTATGCAGATTACCTTATATAAATAAAATAAAGGGGAAACATTTATGCTAAACAAATACATAATAATCGGCTTATTAGTGTTATCATTAGTTGGTATTTGTACATATTATTATAATGATACACAAAACAGAATATCTGAACTAATAGAACAAAATGTAAATCAAGAAGCTGTTATTAAACAATATAAAGAAGTAAATACATCCAATAAGAAAATAATTAAAGTGTTTTCAGATTACACTGTTAAGCAGCAAGCAAATGTACAAGAACTTAATATCAAGTTAAAGGAAACTGATGAAAAGAATGCTGAATTCAGAAATAATCTTCGTAAACATAACTTATCGTTAATTATTGAAAAGAAACCACAACTTATAGAAAAAGGAATCAATAATGTTTCTAAAAAAGTTTTACAAGATATTACTAATATCACTGATTATTAGTCTTGGAACAGCATGTTCAACAACGTCTAAAACTGAATACATTACTAAACATAAAATGGTTAAACCTGACATACCTATTGCTGCACGTCCATCTAAATTACAACTAAATTATTTAAGATTTTATGTTGTAACAGAAAAAAATTATGAAGAATTTAAAATAAACTTCCTTAAAGAAAATTCAAAGCTAACTTATATTGTTATTAGTGTAGATGATTATGAAAATTTAGCTATAAACATTTCAGAAATTAGAAAATATATTACACAACAAAAAAACATAATCCTTTACTATGAAAAGGCTATCAAAGAAAAACTAACTGATAAACAAGATAAATCAATTACAAATCAAACAAAAAAGGATAAATAATTATGTATAATTTTGGTAAAAACAGTTTAGAACAATTACATACATGTCATAGAGACATCATTAAAATCTGTGAAGAAGTTATTAAAATTTATGACTTTTCAGTACTTGAAGGTGTACGAACAGCTGAAAAACAATTAGAATACTTTTTAGCAGGTAAGTCAACATTAGACGGTGTTAATAAGCGTTCTAAACATCAACCAGATGAATCAGGTGTATCTAGAGCTATAGATGTTATGCCATACAAAAAAGGTACAAATGCTTTCTCGGGTGATACTAAGGATGCAGCAAGATTTTATTATTTAGCTGGTTTAATGGTAGCAACAGCAGCACGTTTAAAAAGTGAGGGTAAGATTTTCCATAGTTTAAGATGGGGTGGAGATTGGGATAAAAATGATGTATATACTGATCAAAATTTCGATGATTTACCGCATTTTGAATTAATTTAAAATAAATGAAAAAAAGATTGGTTTGTGCCTGTACAAATGTCACAGACTTTGATATAATAGAATTAATGGAGAAATATTCTGATATTAATAAGGATGCTTTAAAAGAATCGTTGAATATTGGTATTCGATGTGGTGAATGTAATAATAATAATAATTCACACATAATCGATATCAAATACAGTGATTTAATTAAAGAACTTGAAGGAGACTGATATGAAAGACATAAAGATTGGTACAGTTATTGATACGACCAAAAATGTGTATTTAAAAAATTATCTTAATGGTAAAATCATACTTAAAGAAGGTGATATTATTTTTTCAAATTCTATTATTGAAACAAATGACGGTTCAACTATGATTGAACTTTTTAATGGCTCAATTCAACCATTAGGCAAAAACTTTGATGGATATGTTATTGATTCTGTTATAGAACGATTTAATGATGATAAGCAATTAATAGAAACACTTGAACGGATTAAGAATTATGATAAAGATGATTTTGAACGTATTCATGATTTCAATAATTTCTTAAATGAAAATATTCCGGTTAATGAAGACATTCGTATTAAAGAAGAACGAAACGAAGCTGTAGATATTAGTAGTTTAATAGAATATACTGATTATAATGATTTAAGTAAATATTTTGATAATCATCATCGTGTTGTGATTAAATCAACGTCTAATCTATTTTTTCATTTGGATATATCAGATCATGATTTAGTAAACCTAAATGAATTAGATTATGTTACACCAGCAGATTTTGCTTAAAATAAAATAAAAAATAATTAAAAATTGGTTTACATTTAATAAAAAGTGTTGTATAATATATAAATATTAAATATACAAGAATAAAGTATTTAATATGTGTGTAAGTTTAGAAATAAATTAAAAAGGAAGATTACAATTATGTTAAGCCCTATTAAGGGATAACTATTCTGATTATTAGTTAGTTATCCCCGGAAAACAAATATGATAACTAACTCTCTGTAGTATAATGGTAATGCATACGGTTTGGGACCGTAAAATGAAAGTCCAATTCTTTCCAGAGAGACCAACACTGATAATCGGAATGTAAGATAATGGTAGTTCTCTCGCCTTGGAAGGTGCAGGTTCAAATCCTATCATTCTGGCCAACTATATTTAAGAGTATTAAAATAACATTAAATAGTATTTTTAAATATAGTAAATTTAATAATTGTTTAAGCCGAAATAGCACAACTGGTAGTGCAACTGATTTGTAATCAGTAGGTTGTAGGTTCAAGTCCTACTTTCGGCACCAAAATTAACGCGGTGTACGTCAGCGGCAGACTATTAGGCTCATAACCTAATGGACGAGGGTTCGAGTCCCTCCACCGCTACCAAATTAATGGGATGTGGCGAAGTGGTTTAACGCAGCGGACTTTGAATCCGTTATTCGTAGGTTCGAATCCTTCCGTCCCAGCCAAAATAATGGGATGTGGCGAAGTGGTTTAACGCAGCGGACTTTGAATCCGTTATTCGTAGGTTCGAATCCTTCCGTCCCACTAAAAAATATGTAAAAATATGTAAAAATATGTACATATTTAATTTAAACAATATATGTATTAAAATATATAAATAAAATTAACAAAACAAACAATTAACCAATAACTTAATAATAGGAGCAACGATGCTAACTAATGTAAAACATCATGTAATATTACGACTTAATGTTGTAGTCATAGCTTTGAGCGCACGAATTATTGGGCTATTCGGTAAACACCTATTTAAGGGTACTCTGAAGAGTATTTCTTAAAAATTTCTATATTAGAGATTTTTCAGAAGTATTCTGGGAGATCTCGAATAATTCAAACAATTTTAAGAGATTATTATGAAAAAAATCCATCAAGAACTATCGTCCGTTTTTTTGGTCGCTTTTGAAAAATATGTGGCAATCGGGGGTAATTTAAAAGAAGTTTTCTGGTTTAAATCAGAAAAGAAAAAGGAAAAAGATCAATTGAAAAATACAGATTTTTAAAAGGGATTATAGAGATATAGTCACAGTATAAATGTGTCCTTATAGCCCAATTGGTAGAGGCGATGGATTTAGAATCCATATAGTGTAGGTTCGAATCCTACTAAGGATACCACTCGGGTATGGTGTTTAATGGTAACATGGTTGGCTTCCACCCATCAGATAGGGATTCGAATCCCCTAAACCCACTCCAATGTCAATGTAGCTGAGATGAATTAGCACGGGTCTGAAGAACCAGATAGGTTGGATCGTTACCAACCGTTGACACCAATAGTTCTGTAGTATAATGGTTATTACCCGCGACTGATAATCGTGAAATTCAAGTTCGATTCTTGACAGAACTACCATTTTTAAGTGTTTTTATGAAAAAGAATATTTAAAAATGAAAAATTGTGAAAATAATTGTTTACATATTATGTTTTATTAGTTATAATAAATTTAACAAATAAACAAAAAAGGAAATATAAATGAAACGAAAGATGTTTGCTGGTAAAAAATCCCCACAATTTAATATATGGAATGCTAGCTCAATTGGATAGAGCACCGGGCTTTTAACCCGTAGGTTTTGGGTTCGACTCCCAAGCGATCCACCAAACTTTCGGGTTGTTAATTCAACGGTAGAATATCCGGCTTTTAACCGGTCTATAAGGGTTCGATTCCCTTACAACCCACCATTAGTTTTAAGTGTTTTTAAAAAGAATATTTAAAAATAATGCCATCTTACCTAATTGGTAGAGGTAAGTGACCTAAAATCACTCAAGACTTGGTTCAAATCCATTCGGTTACCTCATTTAATGAATAAATTGTTGAAATTAATGTAAATTAAATAGTAATATAAAATGAGTAAAATTGTAGAATTAAAAACTATATCAGATATTGTACCATATTTTAAAGAGGTTAGTGATTAATATTTACCTTGCTGTCAAGACTATTATAGTGATGGATGAAGTGCATTTGTTAAAGTTGATAATAAGTACTTTATTGTAGATATTAAAAGTGAAAATCTAGGAGCTAAATAAGACCACTATGATAAAGTTTATCATGTAGAAACAATCACTAATGTTGAATATAAATCAATCACTGAAGAAAAAGTTTATGATTATATTAACAAAGGAAGCACTGAATAAATTAATAATTGTGAAAGACGAATCAATGAACTTAAAGACTTATTAATGAAACCAAAAACATTAAAGTTGATTTATGTTATTATCACTGAATCAGCATTTGAATACATGTTAATAACATTAATATTTTTTATATTACTAACGGCTTACATGTAAAACAATAGCTATTGTTTTTTAATCCTAAAATGTTGGTTAGTATTAATGCCATCGGTAATAGTTACATATGGTATTTTTACTTGGACCATATTATGCAATATATGGGTTATTTAATGCAGAATATTTTATGACAACATTACTATATCTCTATGTTATTTCAGTGATGAATATTTTAACTTATTTGCCAAAAGATGTTAAACAATATTAAAAGAATTATAAAATTCGTTGATGGTGTATAAAGTTGGTCTGGACGGGTGTTCGACTCTCCCCATCTCCACCAAAAGCACATTTATAACATTATAGGGTAATTATATACAACAGATAGTGACTACAACAGACCTCATAAGTTTGGAAACATGTTGTATCTAGCCAATACATGTGGAGCAGGAGTAGTTATTAATTTATTATGTGAACTGTTTGTATAATTTTTACACATAAGTGTGCTCTTGATGGGGATGTACTGGTTTCGACAGGGTAATGTACGGTGCACCTGAGAGTCGTGTAAAGATTGAAGCACGTAAAATAAGATACATTTTAAAGATAAACGCAAATGATAATACTTTTGCACAGACTCGTTTAGTAGCGTAGTCTGTTGAGGCTGATTTAGTTCAAGTTGGGAGATATGCCTTATTAACAAACTCCCTCTTAATTATAATACTAGTGTGGTGGAATGGTATACACGAGGGACTTAGAATCCCTCGCTTTGGTATTGATAGTTCGAGTTCATATACTAGTACCAATTTTTAAATGTAAATAATAAAAATAATTCTTTACATATTATGTTTTATTGTTATAAAAGATTTAATAAATAAGGAAAATATTTTAAACTGGTATAGTATAACGGTAGTATAATGGATTGCAAATCCTTAGATTCCAGTTCGATTCCGGATGCCAGGTCCACGCCTTGTTAGCTTAACGGTAGAGCAATCGACTCATAATCGACAGGTCGTTGGTTCGACTCCAACACGAGGCACCAATTCTCAAAAGTACGTTCACGTCATGTAATAATAGTTGTGTGTACTATACATTAGACATCATATAACCAAAGTGTTACTTATTACATGTGTTTGATTGTATGTCAGTAAACGAATAAGAAGAAAAATACTGTTAAATTAGTATTTACATTTGTTTTAATTTTTAGTATAATATATCATAGTAAACAATTTTATGATATTTGTTATGGCCGAAACAGATATTTTGAACAAATTTAATCATATTTTTAATAAAAATTTACTTTAATTTGGTAGGAGTTACAATAAAGGCAAAACATATTTTAGAAAAAATTAAAAATAGACATTTATATATTATTGATTAACAAAAATCAATAATTTCGTTGAGTAAATATCATTTATGTGAATTTTTGTATTATCGTGATTTAGATGAAAAAAATTAGACCATTTAGAATCAATGTAAAAACAGATGACATTATAGATGTAATTAGTAGAAGAGATGAAAATTATTGGATAATCAACACAGTTTTGATCATAAAAACATAATTTTAATGTTACAATAAAAATATAATTAACCAGTTCGGTTAATGGATAAACCAAGGGTTTACGAAGTCATGACAGCGGGTTCGAGTCCTGCGCTGGGTACAACTTTATGAAGGATAACATATGTTAAAATATAAAGGATATACTGCTTATATACGATATTGTTATGAAAGTCGTACATTATGGGGTAAAATCAGTAACATTGATGTATTAGTTACATTTGAAAGTGTTGATGAAACAATTGATAGTTTAATTGAAGAATTTCATAATGCTGTAAATGACTTTATAAGTGATTTGATTAATACATTATACAGACGATAATGCAAATGTATTAATCAAATCACTTATAAGAAAGGACAGAATTAATAGTGCATTATTAGAAGTAATTACATCTTATAATAATTATAAGAGTCATATTCAAAGTCAAATTTTTAAATATAAAAATGATAATCTATCAAAAGAAACATTAGACATGAAAAATACATTACAATTATTGCGTAATAATATATCTACACTTTAGATAAACTCTCTTGTGAGCTATGATTTACACGAAGAAAAACAACGTATACTAACAGAATTTAAAGAATTATATGGTTAATGTTAATGATATTCTTAATGAAATAAATGGAAAATTGTGAAAATAATTATTGTTTACATATTATGTTTTATTAGTTATAATAAAATTAGCAAATAAACAAAAAGGTACAAATTATGAAAGATTTATTTAAAGTTAATGATATTGTTAAAATAAATTGGGATGAATTTGCTAAAGACTTTGGTACTACTACAAAACAATTGTAAAACACTTATTTCGATACTAAAGAAGCTCGAGAATTTGCCGTTAATGGTACATTCACAGTTAAAAATGTATACAGTTCAAATATATATGATAATGGTGAACCATATGAATTATATTTGTTAACTCCTAATTGCGATTTGACCCCAACTAAATTTTTAATGGAAGAAACAATCTTGGGTACAATTCAAAAATATGACCTTTCAATTGCTAATGATTTTGGTTATATTATGTTTGGTAATGAAAGCTTAATTAAAGTCTTGTATAACTTGTGCACATATTGAACAAGAACGTATTGAATGAGTAGTTCCAGATGAAGAATTTATTAAATCTTCTGGATATATAGCTTTTAAATAAAAATTAAAGGATTAAATATGGAGTATACATTCCAATCTGATGAATTGAAACAACATGTCAGAGCAATTAGAGCATTAATTTTATCAGAAAAATCTATCAAAGAGCGTAAGGAATTAATTAAAGAAGCTCGTGATGAAATTATTGAAAAAGTAAGAGAAGATATTAAACGAAATCCGGTTATATACAAAAAAATGGGTTTTCTTTAAAAAACCTTTTATCCGGAGATTTTTTTAAATGTTTATTCTGGTAGTTTTAAAATTACTATTGCAGATGGTGATTATAAACAACTTGAATATAATAAAAAAAATCATTAATTCAAATGAAAACAATAAATTAATTAATGATAATAATTATGAATTGATTCTTCTTCAAGAAGATATTAATATATATGAAGCAGCTAAAATATTAATTAATAAAATTCAATGCCCATTATACACAGCTATTGATATTAGTGAAACAATGCTTGAAAGAATTTGTTCAGCATTGAAAAATGAAGTTTAAAAAATGAAAATAACCATTTACATGTTATGTTTTAATAGTTATAATAAATTTAACAAATAAACAAAAGGATTAATAAAATGTGGATAACAAATGTATCATTTTATGATATTAAACATGGTAATTTTCCTAATCCAGGAAAGAATTCTATGTTGATTCAGATTGTTGATCCTTGTATAGAGTTTCCTATTCCATATGAAAATTGTACATGCTGTTTATCTACTATGAAGCCATATAATGAGTTCAAAGAAATTCATCAATTTACCTTCGCTGATGTAGACAATGAAATTGATATTGCGTGGGAATTCAGAATGAATACCGAACAATGTGCAAGTATTGTTAACTTATTACAACATGCTAAAGCAAATAAAATGAATGTAGTTGTACACTGTATCGCTGGTGTATGCCGTTCTGGTGCAGTTGTAGAAGTTGGTACTATGATTGGTTTCGAGGATTTAGGTGCTTATAGACAGCCTAATGTTTTCGTTAAACAGTCATTGATGAAAGGATTGGATTTAATTCCTGAATATTACGAAAAATAAAATGATTAATTTAATTATTAATTAAACATTAATTAAAATGTAAATCTTATGTTTAGATACTTTGAATCAGATGCACAATTCTATTAAATAATTAAATCTAAGTATAAATAAAACTTATGTTCCGTGTTTATTTACTCTATAAATCAGTTAATGACTAAAAACTGACACACAAACTTAAGTATATATTAAAATAAAATTTGGTCCAATTAACGGTTACTCTTAAACTTTTAATTTAATCAATAACTGTTGTACATACTAAATTTTATTTTTAAAGAACTTTGGGTCCAATTAACGGTTACTCTTAAACTTTTAATTTAATCAATGACTGTTGTACATACTCAAAGTTCTTTAAAAATAAAACACTTTTAATAGAAGGAAAATGAAATGAAATTAAATAAATTATTATTCGGTGGGTTCTCTGGTATCTTAATCAAAGATGCAAACCCATCTGAAGCTACTATATCTAAAGAAGCATTATTAAATGTTTTTGCTCAATTATCTGAAATAAATATTACTGTTAAAAATGCATCAGCGTTAGTTAGTATGACTGAAGATACTGCTAAGGATATGCTTACTACATTGTGTAATGTTCAAAATACAAGTACAAAAACTGGTACTATTTTCCGTATTGAATTTTTAACTAGTGAAGGTATCGAAGGATATACTACTAAAGACTTTGAAGCTATTTATGCACAATATTCATTAACTTATGGATGGAGTAATGTATTTGAGTCATACTTCGGCGAAACCCCTGAAGATGTAGTTAAGAACTATTTTGGTAACAAGTTGAAAAATGTTATTAACATTAATAAGAACAAAGAACCAAAAGAAGTTACATTGTATACATCATTTGAATTCGAAGCATTAATTAAAAATATTCTTGAATCAACACGTTCATTAAATAAACACGAAATTGAACTAATTAACAGTGTTCCTTATGGTGTACTACAGTTCGTATCAAATGATGCTTATATTACATTTAATGAAACAAAAAATATCGTTATTTCAAGATGCATTAAAGAATCAGACACATTACTTGCATCTAAATACTTAAAAAACCCAACTGATATTGTTCGGTTAGTTTTGTCAGATTTTAGTAGTCCTGAGATTACAGGCAAGTTCGATAAAAATGATTTACGTTCTATTAAATTATATATTCCTAAATCAGCGCGTAAGTTATTAGTAAACGTGTTAAATGGAATGAACGTTCAAAATGCGGCTGAAGATATGCTTAAATATAGACAATTCTGGAAAAGAATCGTTCGTTATTTAATGTGGGAACCTGTAACAAAACGAAATACTAAGTACAACTCTTATGCTAAAATGATTGAATTGTTGTATAATAATAATACATCATGGACATTTAATTCACGTTATGAAACAGCTAAATTATCGGGTGATTATGATAAAGCGATTCACGTTGCTGCAGAACGCCCAGGATTTTTAATGAGAAATCTTTTAGAATTCTTACGAATGACTGAAGGTTCAACATTTCCTGTAAAGATTGGTTTAGTTAAGAATACAATGAATAATATATTGAAAATTGATCGTTATATTGTTAAAGATGCAAGTGAATATTTAGCATCTGATGACTTTAAAAGATTATTAATGAGTTGCAATACTAAACTGTTATGGGAATTAATTGTCCAACTTGAAGATAAAAATAACTATATCTCAACGACTGAAAGAACTGTCCAAGGTAAAGTTGTAAAATATGAATATAATGCACCTTATTTAGGTCTTAACAAAAAATTATGTAAACAAGTTAAAACATTAATCAGTAATACTATTAAGTCTAAAAAACGTGCTGAAAATGTACAATTAGGTAAAGTATATGTTTCTCCTGACACTAAAAATGTTGTTATTCCGTTTTCAGATAGAAGTAACCAATCAATTTCTTTATCTGGTGAAATTTTGTATTCAGGTGCCAAAATCAAATTAGATGAATCTAAAATTATCAGAACTGGTATTATGTGGAAAGGTTCAATTAGCACAGATTTAGATTTATCATCAATGTTTCATAAAAAAGGCTATGACGATTACAGTGGTTCTTTTGATGAATTAAGCTGGCGATCTCCTCACATCCATAATGTAGGTGTTTCGTCAGGTGATATTACATACTGTAGAAGTGATGCATTTAGTACAGAATGTATTGACATCGATTTAAGTAAAGTACAAGATTATGATTTAGTGTATAACCATGTTGTTTCATTCAGTGGAGCATCAATGGATAAACTAGATACATACTTCTTTATTGAAGTTATTGATGCTAAAAACAAAATGACTAGAACTAATTCACATAAAGTGTCTGTTGATTTGTCTACAGTTGATTACGCTGTTAAAATCGAAAATAAAGATTCTAGAAGTCAATTAGGATTCTATATCAATTTCAATAAAATGGAAGCTGTCGTTATGAATAAAACTTTAACAAGTAAATCATTATTAGCATCCGGTACTATTAATGAAGTATTAGAAGAAATCAAAAATAATAAAAGTTTATTATCGATGAATAAATGCTTAAAAAAATGTATTAATAAAGATCAATTTGTTCTTACACCAGAAGAAGCTGATACTATTATTTCTAAAGATCAAGGTTTACATCCTTCAAGAAATATAACTCAAATACAAAAAATGGTATTCTAATTAAGGCCTCGCAGAGGCTTTTATTCTATTTAAAATCTAAAAAAACATAATATTTCTATTCTTTCCATCATATTATTTTCAGAAAAACATAAATAACACATAAATTCTATTATTAAACACGTTATTATCAATTCAAATTATTATTTTTATTGAAACATAAATAACACATAAATTCTATTATTAAACACGTTATTATCAATTCAAATTATTATTTTTATTGAAACATAAATAACACATAAATTCTATTATTAAACACGTTATTATCAATTCAAATTATTATTTTTATTGAAACATAAATAACACATAAATTCTATTATTAAACACGTTATTATCAATTCAAATTATTATTTTTATTGAAACATAAATAACACATAAATTCTATTATTAAACACGTTATTAATATAAATAATATAATATTTTTAAAAAGGAAATAAAATGTCATTTATAAAGCAAATTTTAACTGAAAAACGTGATGTACAGAATAGTGGGATTATTGTAGAGAGTGATTTAATTATTCTTAGATTACAAAAAGATTTGAATAATAATTTAATGAGATTGAATATTGAAGCATCTCAAGTATTACCGAAACTTCCATCATTAGAAACATTTAAAAAAGAATACGATGCTGATGAAAAAGATTTAGAAAAAATCTGGAAAACTGTAATGCAAAAACATTCAAAGGATATAGATAAATTAGTAAATGACTTTGAAAAAAATATCAAAACCATCATTTTTAATATATCAAAAGACTTAAAATAAATTATTATTGTTGATAATGTTGGATTTACAATGATTTATTAGTCTTTAAAAAAATGTATCCATATGTAACATCATATTATCAGCATCAGAAAATAATTCAGCCAAAATTCTGGCTTCTTGTGTTAGATCAGGATGCCCGGTATTATCAATAACGTATTTAAAATCAAAGTCATCTAAACTATTTTCCGATGCGTGAGAATCTTCTGACTTAATATTATTATCGATAATGTTAATTGTAAATTGACTAATTTTTTCATGTAAAAATCTAAAGTCTGGTACAATAATAACATCAGCTTTTGATTTTTTACTTCTTTCATAAAGCTTATTTACCCAAACATCTTTACCAAACACGTTTTGCATTGCTTCAGTACCAAATGTTTGAATCACGGTTCTAATACTTTTAACATGTTTAATACTAGCAAAATTAAATTCACGACAAATAGCAGCAGTATAATTTTCGTTATTTTTATATATATCAAGTTCTTTAATGTTAATACCCAAAGTACACGCTATAATTTCTTTAATTGGGTCTGCAAACGACATGATTTCAGTTGTTTTATGAAGTTTATGAAGTTCATTTGATAATAATTTAGCAAAATGATCTTTGCCTGAACGTTTCTTACCATTAATTAAAATAATCATTTTGTACATTTAATTGTTTTAAATTTAACACCAGCTTCTTTAAGCATATCTTTAGCTAAATCACAAGATTCATTCCAACGTGCATCTCCTACATCTGCCATGTATACTGTTTTAATGCCAACTTGAATAATAGCTTTTGCACATTCGTGACAGATTGGTAAACCATATACATAAATGTCACAATCTTTAGTTGGTGTATTATTATGTACTGCATTATAAATTGCATTCATTTCAGCATGACAAATATATTTGTATTTCACTTCGCGATTAGCATAACGTTCTTCTGAATCATCAATATTTCGTGGAAACCCGTTATAACCTTGTGATACGATTTGACCTTTTCCACCTACGATTAAAGCACCAACTTGTGTAGAAGGGTCTGAAGACCATGTAGAGATTAATTTAGCTGCGGCAATGTAACGTTTGTCCCATTTAATCCTTTTTTGCTTTGTTTTCGATAATGAATTAATGAGTTTTTTAGTTTGTTTTTTAGATAAGATATTAATATTATTCATGAAGTTTGTACCATGTTAAGTATTTATTATTTGAAATTTTTAAAAAACCGTCTATTTGATTTTTTTCAAAACACTCTTGAGTTTTCTGTTTATCGAGTACATAAGCAATTTTTCCCTTAATATTTTGAACAAATTCGTCAGTGAATTCATAAAATTGTTTTCCTTCTATAGTTAACTTACATTTAACAATACCTGAATTCATCCAATTTCTATCAGATAAAGTATATTCTTCACGAGCATAACTGCATGGTAATTTATTGTACATTGGTGTAAATGTATTATTAGCAATACCATTCTTAATATTTTGAGGTAATTTATTAGATGCTGTATTAATAAAAGTACAATTACCTAATTTCACGATTGACGACATGTCATCTTCATAATCAAACTTATTCTTAAGTGTTGAAATGAACGCCATACTTATATCCATTTTTCTTGTTAGTTCACTAGACAAAATATAGCTTGGTTTTAAAAACATAATTATTCTTCTCCTTCTGTTAAAGTTTCTGCATATTCAAACATTTCTAATAAGTACTCAACATCCCCTAAAACATCTTCAACTGTAACTTCACCAGATTCAACAGCTTTTTTATATTCTTCAAAGTTTTTATAATTGTTTAAAACTTCACGTAACACGGTATTTGCAGTCATATCAGTCATATCATTCTTCCTTCAGTTAATTGTTCTATATTATTATATCAAAATTATAATGGAATGTATATCTATTTTTTCTCTTTTAATGCATATAATTCAATTAATTCTGAATTAGTAGTTTTTCTTTTCTTAATCCATTTGTAAATCAAGTGTTCGGCTTCTTCTTTAGTGGAATTCTCAATTAATTCGATACGTTCAACATGACTCATAATTTTGTACCTCTTGTTTATTTGTTGAATTTATTATAACAATAAAAACATAATATGTAAACTAAAAAAACCCTAATTAAAGGTTTTTATTAATTGTCTGATTTAGCTTTTTGTTTTAATAATTCATTAACACCGGCAAAAATTTCATCAATAATCTGATTAACTTGATCTTCATTATAATATTTTTCATCATAATCAGCAGTAACAGATGTATCTTCGTTGATAATTATTTTAATATGTTCATTTACTAGATAAACATTTGAATCGATTTTTACAATATTATTTAATAACATTTAATTCTCCTTTTTTATGTACATTTATGTACAGCTTTCACAAACTTCTTCATCAGTATTTTTTTGTTGTTTTAAGTAATAAAACGTTTTCATACCATAATGAAACCCATATATGTGTAATTTACTTAAATCATTTAATGAATCAGGTCGTTTGATATTAATATTAACTGATTGAGCTTGATCATAATATTTTTGTCTGATACACGCGTTTCTTAATAAAGCATATTGATCACAATCAAATGCACGTTTGTAATACATATTATTTTTTCTAAAGTTAGGAACAACCGTTGGGATAGTAGTTGTACCTTCTTCCTTGTAGAATAAATCATGTATAGGTTCAATGCTTTCAATAGCATTAACAGCTTTACCACTTGTAGCAGTAGGAGCGATTGCCATTAATTGAGCATTTCTAATACCGAATGTTTTAACACGTTCGGCTAGTTCATTCCATTTATCCATATCAACTTCATAATCAGTTAATTCAAATGCGTTTTTGTTAGCTTTATGTATTGGTAATAATCCTTGAGCCCATTCAGTTTCATAGAATTTTTCAAATTTACCTTTTTCGATAGCTAATTCAACTGAAGCAGAAATAATTTTATAAGATAAATCATCAAATAAAGCATCAGTTTCTTCTGCAGCTTCTTTAGAATCAATCACAATATGTTTAAGTGCTAAGTAATTCGTGTAATTAAGAACACCAATTCCTAAGTATCTATACATAAGATTAGAATTTTTACCTTCTTTAACAGGATAGTTCGCAATATCGACTGTGTTATCTAATGATCTAACACAAGTTCTAACCAAGTCCATTCGTTCTTCTTCATTCATATAAAACCATTTTTCAAGGTTGATGGAACTAAGGTTACATAATGCAATTTCACCTGCTTCATAACGTTTAACAATGCGTTTTGAGCCATCTTCCATAGTTACTAATTCTTCATCTATAGCTTTAGATGCAATTGAAGGTAAAACGATTTCTGTACATAAGTTGCTTGAACCAATATAACGATTTAAAAGTGATTGTTCATTAACATTTTCTTCATGGAATAAGTAAATATTACCAGTTTCAGAGCGTTCCTTGAATATTTTATTCCATAGTTCACGAGCAGAAATAATTTTTCTTCTGATAGATGTTTTATTAATGTATTTTACATAAATTTTTTCAAATTCAGTACCAACTTTACCTATTAGATCAGGTACATCTTTAGGGTCGAATAATACAACATCGTTATCATTAATAAATGCATCAACAAAATATCTATTAAGTTTCAATGCATACTTTAAACCACGGGCCCTGTTGTCATCTGTACCACCATTTGATTTCAATGATAACAAGTCACTTATATCTAGATGCCACCAATTGAAGTAAATTGCTAATGCACCAGGACGTTTACCACCTTGGTTCCATGCTTTCATGATAGATTCAAAGTTTTTAACGAAAGGAACAGGCCCAGAACTATAACCTTGAGTCCCTTCGATATATCCACCTTTAGCTCTTAAAGCAGAAATATCCAATGCTGTACCACCTTTATATTTTGAATAAATCCCAAGGTTTTTACCAGTATCAAGAATACTATGTGAATCATCATCTACTTTATTCAGTACACATGAGCTTAATTGTTGACCAGGTGTTAATGTATTAAGCATAATTGGTGTGGCTTCAGTAATACAGTGTAATGATATAGCGTTATATAATTTTTTTATTTTTTCGATTCTATTTGATTCATTTACCATTAAAGCCATAGCTACACGCATATAAGTATGTTGAGGTAATTCGAGTTTTCTTGTTTTTGTATAATTCAAGCAGTATTTATCGAAAAATGTTACAAGTCCTTTATAATTGAAAAGAAAATCACGTTCTGGTTGAATAATATCATTAATTTGTTCAATTTCTTTATCAGAATAATTGTTTATTGTTTTTTTGTCATAAATTTTGTATTCAAGACCTTTATCAAGAATCTCTCTGATATGTGGATATTCATTCGTCGTGTTAACATTATATGTTTCTTTATATATAGACATTAATTGTAATTTAGCAGCATAATCTTCCCAAACTGGATAAAGCATAGAAATTTTATTAACCGCAGTTACAATTAATTGTTGAAACATGTCTTTAATATGGATTTCTTTGTGAAGTTTGATTTCAGTATCACGAATTAATTCATCAGCGAAATGTTCATTATTATTAGTAGCCCATAGACATACTTTTCTAAGTTTTTCTGGATTAAATGGTTCCTTTTTACCAGAACGTTTGATGATAGTAATTTTGTTTGCTTTTATTGCATCTTGATTACTGATATCGATTTTTTCTTTTGATTGTACTGCATTTAATAAATTATCTAGTGATAATTTATTATATCTTCTTGCATTTTTTGTATCTTTTTTTGTATCTTTTTTTGTATCTTTTTTCATTTATTATCCTTTAAAAAATCTAAATTAAATACACCATCTGGAACATCATTTTTCAAAATACCAATACTATAAACAGCTAAATCAGATTCTTGTAAAGCACTATTATCTTTATTCAAATCTTTATATGATTCGAACCATTGTACAACATCTGTTTTTTCTTGATTAAAAATCTTATCTTGACCAAGCTGTGTACCTCTTAAATCAACATAATATTTTAAGAAATTATCAACAACAGGTTTGGTTAATGTAGGAATATCTCCCAATGATAATAAGTAATCAGCCCATGATAATTCATCTTCATATGTGCGCATTAATGTATATTTAACCATATCGTCGTACCATTGTGAATTTATTAATTCAGAAAATCCTTCTGATGTTTCTTTTTTAAGAATGTTTAATGTACCCATACCCATGTTAGTATGTAAATCTTCATCGAAATTAATAAGTTTAATAATTCTAGTTGCACCAGGAATTTTTGAATTATAAGCATTATTTATAACATAAGTTACTAAAAAACTAATGTAAAATTTAATACCTTCAAGTGTAAATATATTCACTAATAATTCAAGAACTAATTTTTTCTTTTCTTCTAATGTATCTAAAGAATTAATATTTTTCACTCTTGAATATAAATCAATTTCTTTATCAATACGATGCTGGATTTCCGGATATTCACCGATTTTATCAAAAATTACACTAGCATCAGAAAAGATACCACGCAATAAATGTGAATAAGACAATGAATGTATTAATTCAAAATAACCCCATGTTTTGAACATTGCTTCGAATTCAGGGTTAGTACACAACTCCGAAATTACTTCTTCTAATCCTTTATTCTGACCTGAATCCATCAAAGTCTGAAATAACCATATGCGCACCATTACATCTTGTGCAAATTGTGGCATATCGAAAAACTTCTGTGAATCAGTATTCATCGATATTTCGTTAGGATTCCAAAACGAATTACGCTGCTTTTCTTCCATATCGACTGCAAATTTATATGTAGGATTATCATATCTTTGAAAAGATGAATACTTACCAAAAAATATCTTCTCCTGTGACTTGGGCGTGACAAGATTCTTTATGTCAATAATTTGTTCCATTTATGTTCCTTGTTTTTTTTGATACTTTATTTATTATATTACAAAAGCAGTTAATTCAATTACATTAGTTAGTCAAGCCAGAAAATAAAAAAACCAACTTGGATATATCACAGTCGGCTTTGAATTTAGTATTTAAATGTGATTATTTTAAAATAAGGAAGTCATCGAATTTGCCATATTCTTTGCGCTTTTTATATAATGATGTACTAACATCTTTGATATTAATATTTTGGTATTTCATCATGGCTAAGAGAGATTCAATTACATCCGCCCATTCAGTTTCATCTAAATAAACTGAGTCTTTAAGTTCACCTAGTTCTTCTAATATTTTGTGGTGTAAATGAGCAAATTTGTTTTTATCATGTTTTTCATAATAAATCTTATCTTTGTCTATGATATCAACAAATTTGTCTCTAATTAATTTAGCCATGGTTCGCCTCTATAGATTAATAAAATTATCTAACATTTCTGTTTTAATATTAATCGAACCTGAAAATGGTTTTAAATCTTCCCATTTAAGAGTTCTATCTTTGATTATTTTCTTACTTGTTACATCAATTTTATAATCACCAACACTACTGCGATATGTATTATCATCACCATAATTGATGAAAAATATAAATTCTGCATCAAACAAAATATCTTCATATTTTTATAAAAAGTTTCAGCTTTAATATTTTCGCGTTGATAATGTTTATTTAATAGAAAACCGATGTTTTCCAACAATTTTTTTATATTTAATTTATTAATTTGTTTAGTATTGTTCAGCAATGCTGGAGTACCATCCTTTAAGTCTTCAATAGTGAATACTTCTTCTTGTTTTTCAGTCATTACGTTCTCATTATTCATTTGTATTTTCTATGTTATATGTAAATTTTAATCGTGTAATTTTATAATTTATTGTACCTAAATCATAAACACGTAGTTTATTCATTTATATCTTTTATAATTCAAAAATTCTTTCTACTATTGGGTATTCTTCAGGGTTATAACTTGTAGCTTGTCTGTGTAAATATTGCTTGTAAAATATTCCAGATAATCCACGTAAACCAAAATTATCAACTAAATCATAAACATTAGCCATTATTTTACTATGATGCAATCTCATCAGCCTGCCAATACTTTGGGTAATTGTCGTATATGATTTGATTGGACTAGTGAAAATCATATTATGTAATTTTTTAATATTGACACCTGTTGATAATATTTGATAATTACTAACTAAAATAGCATTGTCATGAGTTTCAAGAATCTTTCTTGTTTTTTCACGAATTTTACTATCATCTTCACCATTAATAAAAAATACTGAATATTGTTCTTGGAATTCGAACGATTTTTTACCTGTAATGTTTTTATTTTGAACTTCAACATCTGGGTATAATTTATGCATAATATCTATGAATAATAATTTCCCATGTTCAGTATGTTGAAAAAGTACTAAAGAATTACCTTTTAGTTTAGTTACTAAATTAACAATCACCTTGTTACGTTGTTCATGTTCTTTAATGAAAGCTAATTGTGCAGGGTATTTATTTGACGAACGACCTGACGCCTTTATTTCCCTAAATAATTTTTTATCTTCTTTGTTATAATTAAAGATAATTGAATTAATTTTTATCGGTGTAGCTAATCCACGTTCAATCAATTCTTTACTTGTTACGTATGTTTTTGGTAAACCAAATAACCCTATTAATGTCATCTTTTGAACAACATCATCTGGTACAGTTCCAGTAAAACCAAATTTATACTTACAATTAATAGTTTCTTTAACGATTGAACTCGTTACTTCAGATGCAAACCGATGTGTTTCATCGCATATTACATAATCAACATTATCTAAATTAACACTATCACGTTCTTGTAATGATTGCCATGTGCTAATAGTTAAAGCTTTGTCAAAATGTCTAAGTGTTTCTCCACCGCCAATAACATGTATTTCGTCATGTAACCCTTTAAGATTGTATTCTTCGATGTCATTTTTGAATTGTGTTAAAAGGTTAATATTAGGAACTAATAGTAATCCTTTTTTATTTCGTTTTCTGAAAAATTCTGCTATTAATGAAATTGTTAAACTTTTTCCTGAGCCAGTGCACATTTTATTGATTTGTTTATAATTTAATATTGATTCTTTAAACGCTTTTTTTTGAAAACCAAAAGGTTCAAATGGTAATTCTTTTTGTACATCAATTAAAAAATTATCTATATCTTGCGCAGTATAATCAGGTTCAATAATTGGTAACTCTAAATTGAACTGTTTTAATAAATCAACATGTCCATTTAACACATATAACTTATGATCATTTACAACTGCAAAATATTCAAATTCAGACTTGATGCCTGCTTTAACTTGAGGGTCAAAGAAAGCACCTGGTCTTTTTATTTTTAAGTATTCATAAATTTGTCTAAGTTCTTCAAAATTTCCACTAATTTCAGAATATGATTCATTTAATTTTTTTATTTTCAAATCATCTCCATACTGTTTCATTATAGACTTCAGTTGTATAACTACCAAATGTACCTATAGATTTACTAAAATCATTTTTATCTTCTTGTAGTACATAAAACCAAATGAGCACAATCATTACAACTAATAATACATCACCACATAATTTCATAACATACTCTTAACTAATGTAGATGCTGTTTTACCATCATAACGATTAGGAAATTGTTCTTTCAATGACTTCATAATAACACCCATATTGATATTTTCGTTGCTATCAATAATGTTCTGAATTTCATATATTAATTCTTGTTCAGTTAATTTTGAAGGTAAAAAAAGTTTCATGATTTCATTTTCAGATTTCAATTCATCAAACTGAACATTATTAGGACCTAATGCATTCATGGTTTCGATGTTGTTCTTAATGAATTTTTCCATAATATTAAAGACATCAGTATCTGATAATTCGATATTTTTTGATTTGGCTAATGTTTCACATTCACCGATTAATGTAGTTAACAAAGATGCAACGTTTTTATTTTTATCTTTACGTGCTTGCAATTGTTGTACTTTTACAGCTTGTAATACACTCATATTCATTCCTTTAATGTTAATCTCTTACTAATTGAACTAAACCATTTCCCATTGCAATTGAACCTGTTTGATTCTTCAATTGAATAAGTACACTTATTTGCCCCTTAATGTGTTGAACTGATTTAACTTCATCTATTTTATCTTTAAAGTATATTTTGTCATTTGTTTTTAATAGAGTTGGCACAATAAATAATTTATTCATTTCTTCTTTTCTTCTTTTTATTAGTTTGAAACCATAATAAATCTTTAGCCTTTACAGTTTCAAATTTATTGTGTAAACAAATTAATGACCACTGATCACAAATATCATTCCAAAAGTCTACACCATGATATGAATACATCCAATTAAAACCTGAAAAGGTAATAACTTCACAAGCATCAGCTGTTTCTGATATCCAAACTTTGTCAATTTTAACATCTTTAATATAATCATAAATGTTATTTTTCTTTAAAAAATCAACGAACTCTTTCTTAGCTAAATCTAATGTAGTCATAACGATCACCTTTTCATTTAATTTATAAATATTATATCATTGTATTATGATAATGTAAATATAAAAATGATTTATTTTTTAATTAAATCGAACTTAATTTTACATGCTTGAATTGATAAATGTAATCCTAAATCTAATGGTAATTCAACTGCTTTATCAAGTACTTCTTCTACAAACTTAATAACCATATATTTATCATGTTCAATCTTTTCTTTTAAACGGATATTCTCTTGTTCTAATTCGTCTTTAGTCATGCTTTTTACCAATTAATTGTTTTAACATTGCATTGTACTTTTAAACATTCATGTAATGGATAACACACATCTCTATGACGAAAACTTGCCCAGTCACAACCATCACTAAATGATGCAGGATACTCAATACATTCTAGGTAATCACCTTCATAAATCTCTCGATTGTTAATATCATCATTTACATAACTACAACGAAATACATCTTTCTTAAATAAATGATATTTTAATACACCATCTTGAAATGTTTTAACACACGATATTACATCTTCACGAAATAAACAAGAAACAACTTTACACATCACATTTAAATCTTCATACCAAACCTTTAAATTGGTCATTTAGTCACTATTTGTTCATAATTAACAAAGAATATATGTTTAACATTATCATATACTTTACGTGCATTAGGTCCGCTTTTAATTTCAACTATACTTGCATCAGTGTAATGTTCTTGCTCAATACCGATAATATGTATCTTAATCAAACCTTTCCGCTCATTTCTCTGATATAATTTATAAGCTTTAAAACACTCTGTTAAAGTCATTGGACGACTTGTTCTTTTAATTATTTTATTCATTTTTACCATAAATCTCCCGTAAATAATTCAGTAGCATATGATCAGTTGTTGAAACTTACACAATCTTTAAAGCGTGTTCTCGTGCTTGTTTACGATCTAAGTATGTACCATCTTCTAAATAAAAACCTTGCCCACAATGATGGCTATGATTTAATAGTATAAAAATCAGGTATCTCTTTAAATCTCATATGAAACCCATTAGTAATACATTCAACACTATTATTACTATCTAAAATTTGAACTACTATGTTAGTTTTATTGTAATAAGTACTTATTTCATCAAAATTTGGAATATCTAATATAGCACTCATAATTTTACCTTATTTGTTAAATTTATTATAACTCTAAAAAACATAAAATGTAAACTTTTATTTTCGTTTGTTCAAGATTTTTGAACACGGTGTCTAAATGAGCATTTATCAAAACCATGTGAATCAATTTTCTGTTTATTAGAAAACTGAACATCATCTTCTTTATTTTTTAATTTATTTAAGTACATTTCAATTTCTTGAATTGTAAAATGAGCATCGTAATGATGATGAAACCCAACTTTCTTCAGAATCCCATTTAAGTTAACACCAGACTTCATACCTTTAGAGATATGAGGTTCATCAAAATTATTTAATGTTTTACCGAATTTATCGATGTAATCACTATATTCTGAATATACAATAATGGGAATATCTGTAATTTTACGAATGTTATTGTAAACATCGATTTTAGGATTATTTAACCAATCGTATCTTCGTGAAGGAGCTGTAAATTCCCAATATATGTTAAAATCTTTATTTTGATTAATAATATCGAACAACTCATCTAATTCTTCGGTTTTATAAATGAATGAATACCCTTTCGAATACGTGAATATTGTTATAAAAGGAACGAATATATCACCAACAATTACGAATGAATCATATAATGATACATCAATATATTTTTTTTTGCATTTTTCAGATAAAATGAATTTAGGGTTATAACAACTCATGTGTCTTTTAATAACTTTATCTATATCTGACTTAAAATTATTTTCTTCGCCTATTTCACCGTAAAAGTTTAAGTTACGTTTCCAAAAATTTGATTCAGAACACATGTATGCACACCAATCATAATAATCTTCAAACTCACTTTGAATATTCATATAACTACCTTTTAATTTGGTTTTTAATCTGGCTTTCTACCAATCTTTAAATTTTATTTTTTCTTTAATATAATTAACTACATATTTATGTATTGTATCACAATGACATCTTTTTGGTTTACAGAAACAACCAAGTGTAACTTTCTGTATTTCTACATCTTCAATAATTTTATCTAATGCTTCTTGAAACCCAGGTTTTGTTTCTCTTAATTTATCAAAATCCTCTTCATATAAATCACAAACCAAATCACGTTTATCTTCAGTCGTTAATAAATAAGGATTACCTAATACTGATAAGTTTTCCCCAATACCTTTATAAGAAGATGCTCTTCCACAATAATGTGTACAGTCTCTAGCATGACCAACTTTTATCATTTCGGATGTTATTGCCATCTTTTTCACTTTAAAAGTTATTTAATTTCGGTAATTTTATAATTATCATACAACATTGAACCTGATAATTCATCATGTGTTTCATGTATAAAATTTTCATATATATATATATATATAGAATCATATACTGCATTAAGTTCTTTCAATGCAAGAACAATATCGTTATAAATTATTTTTCCTGATGTTGGACATCCTTTAAAATCAGACATCACAACCATTCTCGTAATTTGGTAGCTAATCAGGGGATCGAACCCCAAACTCATCCTTATGAGGGATGCATTATAACCAGTTTAACTAATTAGCCATAATTTATTTATACTGCGTTATCAACGTACTTCTTTCTAGGTGTTAACATTGCATCAGCATATACATAAGCTGTATCTGTATGGTCGTCATATATTAATAGTGCTGGTCTTTCTAAGCCTTTCTCGTGTGTAATTGAACCTGATAATTGACCAGCGAAATAATCTAATAATTCTGTGTTAATAGTATGTTTATCTTTAGGTGTTGTACTTTTAACACTACTTTCCATAAAGTCGATTAATTTTTGAAATACTTCTTGTTGTAGATTTTTATTAACTTCAGCTTCTTTAACAATAGACTCTTTAAATGCTCTCGCAACAAATTCTCGTAAATCACCATTAATCTTATTAGCACCCAATGTAATCTTAACATCTACTAATTCAGTCATTTCTTATACCTTTTCTTTATTAAATTTATTATAACTATAAAACCATAATATGTAAACAATTATTTTCATTTATTTCACTTTTTATAAATAAATTTAACTATTTGAGCAGGACTTTGAAAAAATTGATTCTTGGTATAATTGAACCAACACTTGCGCCATGTTCAAATTTTAATTTCAGTTGATGATTTAATTCTTCTGATTTTCTAATTGACGTTGCAACTTTCTTATATCTGTCCATTCCTTATAAGGCACCTGTGCTAATTGTAAGTTAAAATATTTAGGTTCAAATGTTACTTCTCTACCAATGAAATCAGGTAAAATAATTTCTTGGTTCTCATCTTTCAATTCGACTTCTACGACAACTAAACCTTCATTATCACCACTAAATACATCAATTTCAAAATTAAGCCCATAATAATGGTAAATATATCGTTTTTTTTCAACCTTTCCAGTCATTAGATGGTCCATCATATGTTTTGCATGGGATAAAGGAATTTCATTTTCCAACTCCACACGGGTAATACCAGACACATTTTCTTTTACAGTCATCACTGCATCGCTATCACCAACAATTCGAACTCTTACAGATGCTTTCGTTTCCGAAACGCATAACGGCGTAATATATCCTTGTACAATTTTCACCGGTATTAAAGTTTTTACTAACTTTGTAATATTAACATCATCTTTTAATAAATATTTTCGTTCTATTTCTTTGTACATATTATTTCCTTTATATTAAGTATTCTGCATATTCATGTTTTTTATCATGATGTACAAAAACACAATCATCTATATTTGTCACTCTCTATATGTTTCTTGCAATTTTGTAGAAAAAATAAAAATTATTTTTTATTGAATATTTCATTATTAAAGATAATTGTATAATATGCTATATAATCATTCATATTAAGTACTCCGCATAATATTCAACATTTTCCTCAGTGATAAATATTAAATCATTATATAAAACTTCTGTATGGGAAAATTGTGTTACTAGATAATAATTTTTTAATGTTAATTCTCTAATTTCTTCATATAAATTAAGTGTGGTATTTTTGTATTTATGATATTCGTTAGCATTTAAAAACTTCATAACTAATGGTTCATTACATTGGTGTTTGTACATTTTATCTTTGTAATAAATACCATAAACTCTATTTTGTAACTCATTCATATTAAGTACTCTGTGTATTCTTGTGTATTTTCATCAGTTATTAATAAGGAATTGTACTTCTACATTATGTGCTCAATTTGTAATATATTCAATTAGGCTTTTATTTTTTGGCACTATATAATTCATCTTTATACCATAACATTTTTGGTAATACATTATCGTCCATTAATGAAATGATATAATACCCCAAAATATCATATTCTTCTAAATACAAATTGTATAATTCATTTTTTATTGTACATATTAGCGAATTTATCAAACTCAATATAATCACATAATGTATTTTCTTCGTTATTCATTTAATGAATACCATATTTTTAATAGTTCAGTATGACACCATTGTAATTTCTTTTTTAAATTAATGTCCAATATATATATATATATATATATATATATATATTACAACAGCTTTAGTAATCCAATACATTTGTTCAAGAACGTACTCTTTAGGGAGACTATCATAATCATAATATTTGTTAAAAATGAATAATGCGGCTTCTGAATATCCTTGGCTATCTTCATGTTCAAAATATTCGGCAAGTTCATTTTCAACATCAATATTGATACTGTAATGTTTATAATTTCTTTTATTAATTTTTATCCCTTTTCTAAACGTAATATTGGTTGATAAATTTTATATTTTATGTTTCATGTTTTAAACCTTTTTTGTTTATTTGTTAAATTTATTATAAACAATAAAAGATAATATGTAAACAATTATTTTCATTAGTTCCACTGTATTTTATTTCTGTATTATTAAATGAATAACAAAATAACATTTAAACACTTATTATGATTGACAACTTATAAATTTTGTATTTTCAATAATTTTTAAAATATCATTAATTGTATTTTCACCAATTGCAACTTCATGAAAAATAATATTGGTTTCATTTAACCATAATTTAAGATTTTCATCAAGTAATAAAGCATCTTCTAAAGATTGTCGTCTACCTGATTCTTGAAATTTAATATTAAAATTTCTTTTCAAAAAAATGTTAATATGATTATATCTGTTATACAAAGCTTTAATTAATTCTTCAAATTCTTTTAAAGGTAAAAATTTTTCTGATGCATATACCATTCCAGCTATACAAGGAGAATCATGAATGATATAATCAACTTGATCTTGAATACGAAACATTCTATGGTGTTGCTTACCTAATATTAACAATTGATCTGATAATTTAACATCATCTTTTCCATAAGTTAAATCTTTAGCATATTCTTGAATGTATTCAACATTATACCCTTTAATTTTCATTTGATGAAATATTCCAGCAGCTGTGGATGATTTTCCTGTACCTGGCCCAGCAAATAAATTAATATTAATCATTATTTATGTTCCTCATCTTCTAATTTAATAATATCCGGTGCACTTATAACAGTAATATTACATATAGCAATTACTGTATCTATACAAACTGCAATTCTGATTTTCTTTCTTATAATTTTTCCAAAAAATATCTGTATCAATGCCCTGTGATTGCGACTAATACTTAAAATTTAGTTATTTTACCATTTAATTAATTCTTTAATGTAAGTTTTGGAAATTTATATGTTCTTGCTGAAATAGTATCAACCATCACATCTTCAGTATTTCGGTATTTTAATAAACTCATTGCTTTGCCGATTTCTTTACCTTCTAACCCATAATATTCAGCAACGGTATTACCATTAAAATATTTTTTAAATTCTCTTTTAAGGATATAATTAGCTCTGTTATTAAGAACTTCGTAATGTACTAAACGATTATCATCTAATAACTTTTTAGTGAATTCAATTCTAGTATTATTAGTACTACCATATCCATTAAAATCATTTTCATTATTATATTGAAAATGTGTCAATTTTTCATTATTTTCTTTACACCATTGAAGAAATAAATTATAAGTTTTGCGTTTTTTATCACGAGTTCTTGAAATATGATTTCTATTGTGTAATAAATAGATATCAGGATTGAAATATGGTGAACTAGCTACGAATTCAAACATATCTTCAAGTTCATCAAAACCTTTATTATAGCGTTCAATATCAAGTTCAAGATATTCTAATGCTTTAAAGTAATCAGTACTAAAACAAATATCAGAGATGATATGATCACCAACCCGCTCAATGTAAAATAAACCATTATGACCAAGTTTAAAACCCAATTTTTTAGTCATTCGACCGAGTAAATTAGATAAGTCATTATAATTGAAATAATGCCATGCGATATCTAATTTATCTTTAGGTGTTAAAATCAAATCAACTTGAACATTGAATTTTTTATAACGGAAGCTAAATACATTACCATTTTTTTTGAAATCACCATCATTAAGTTCATACCAAAATTTTAATGTACTCATCCATTTTTGACAAAGATTATCAGATTCAACTAAAATATCAATATCACCGAATGAATCTTTGTTGTTATATGCTTTAACAACTTTAATTGTACGTTTACCTAAAATATTCATTAAATTCGGAATTAAATATTCAACAGCATTTTCATAATCTTCTTTATTTAATCGTGCTACATGTTTAATTGCATTACCACCCATAACAGGCTCCTTTTGTTTATTTGTTAAATCTATTATAAACAATAAAACATAATATGTAAACAATTATTTTTAGAAAAACATAAATAAACATTTTATTTTCAGAAAAACATAAATAAACAATTATTTTTAGAAAAACATAAATAAACATTTTATTTTTAGAAAAACATAAATAAACATTTTATTTTAAGAAAAACATAAATAAACATTTTATTTTCAGAAAAACATAAATAAACAATTATTTTTAGAAAAACATAAATAAACATTTTATTTTCAGAAAAACATAAATAAACAATTATTTTTAGAAAAACATAAATAAACATTTTATTTTTAGAAAAACATAAATAAACATTTTATTTTCAGAAAAACATAAATAAACAATTATTTTTAGAAAAACATAAATAAACAATTATTTTTAGAAAAACATAAATAAACATTTTATTTTCAGAAAAACATAAATAAACAATTATTTTTAGAAAAACATAAATAAACATTTTATTTTCAGAAAAACATAAATAAACATTTTATTTTCAGAAAAACATAAATAAACATTTTATTTTTAGAAAACATAAATAAACAATTATTTTTAGAAAAACATAAATAAACATATATTCTATTATCAAAAACATATTGTCAAAACAAATTTTATTTTTATTGACACATAAATAAACATATATTCTATTATCATATAAATAAAATATTAAGAATGAAAGGAGAAGATATGTTATATTTTTATATTATGAATAATCCAGATGTAAAAAATAGATGTAAAGTAGGAATAACCAAGAATCCAGATCAAAGAATTAAAGCATATCAGACAGCTAATCCAAGTTGTTATTTTTCATATTTAATAGAAATAGATAATAAAGTTCACGAAAAGTTGATAATTGATATATTAAAAGATGTGTTTTTTACATCTAGAGAGTATATTTATGGTCATCCAGAGATTGTTGAAAACATAATCAGTGGATATTTTGATGATTTAACGAATAAACCCATATAATTCTCTAATGGCTGGATTAACTCTATAACCACGATAGCCAATAGACACGATGTCAGAGCCATTCATTTTATCAGATGAGTATCCACATTTGTCAAGAATGTATTTAAGTTGTTTGTTTTTATTGATTGTTGATTTTGTATATTCATAGAATATTTCGTTTTGTCCATATTCTAATAAAATATTATAGAAATGTAAGTCATTATTTTTACCTTGAATAACTGATTTAGATACTAAATGTTTAACATCAGTTTCATCCCATATTTTTTTAGTATAATTGAATGCCACTTTGTAGTATTTAGCTTTCGTAATGAAAAGTCTATCTTTCAGTGTACATTGTAGTATTTTTGATTTTGTGATATTATCTACATCTTTGATTTCTTCATCTATTTCAGCTAATGCTTTCATAATTTTGTCAGCTGGTGAATCCAATAATAATGAAGTTTTTTCGATTTCATTCAAATCTAAGAATTGTTCGATTTGTTCATTAAGTAAAGTATCTTTATTTTCCTTAGTAATTGAAGCATATTTACTTAATACATTACCTTCAAATCGTTTGTCAATAACACGTGGTTCATTTAAAAAGTGATATTGTAATAACCATAATGTAGCCTTTTTATGGTCAAATTCCATGATATTTTTGAATGTATCTATTTTAATAGCTTTACGACCGATACTTGATAATTTTGGTTCGCCATAATCATCCACATCGAATAAGTAATTTTGCTCAATATTTTTACCAATGTTAGTCATATATTCATCACGGATATTATTATATGATGTTTTTATATAATTAATTTTGTCCTTAATGAACATATGAATTTCTTTAGTTTTTCTTGTTCTTTTAATCATTTGAATTGAACTAATTACATCAGTACTCATAGATGAATCGTAATGAAAATGATAGTTCACTTTATTAAGATTAGATACACCTACAGTCAATGTTGGTGAGAATATTAATACATCCCATTTATCATGTTCTTCTTGTTCAAATAATTCATATACAAGATTTTTTGTTGTTTCGGGTGTATCAGCTGTTAATGTAACAACTTTAATTCCTTTATTATTCAACAGCATTTGCATAGAGTTAATAAAGCTTAATGATGTTGCACTAATAGTGACCTTATGTGATTTTACATGATATAAAATTGTTTGAACGAAGTAATTGAAATTTTCATAATTATATAATGTGGTTGGGTCTCTATAATTATTAGAAATTAAGTGAATATTATGTTTTTTATTATTTAATAAGAAGTTTTCGTATCCTGTCAAAAAAGCATCAGCTATCACTAATTTTTTATTAAAACAAGCAAAGAATTTAGCTATATTAATTGAACTATTGTTTAAGTTTGAACGACTATGTAGCATCAATGAAATGAATTCATCCATAATAACGATGTCAAATTTCCTTATATCATATTTCCATAATGAATCGAACTGACATATTAAAGAATCATCAATATTGTACATATCTTTATTATAGACTTTCATATCGTATTTTCTACCAAAGTCATGTGCTACTGACACTCTATTTGTGATGATTAAAATTTTCATATCTTGATCATGACATTCATTAATAATATGTCCAATTAAAGTACTTTTACCTGTACCCATAGGAGAACGAATAGATAGTAAACCATCTTTTTCATTTACGAAATGTTCAACAGTATTAGCTAGTTCATCATTGACTTCTAAGTATTTTTCATTTACATTAATGACTGATGTATCGGTATTAAAGTTTAGGAATTCATCATCATAATTAATTTCCTTTTTCATTAATTCTTTGCCAGCTGGTAATTTTCTAACTGCATCAAATATGTTAATTGTTTTCGTACTATCAGAATGATGCATTGTATAAGGTGCATTACTAAACCAAAAATATCCACCAGGAGAAGATTTTTCACTTGGGTGTTTAAATGAAATACTATCATTTGGATTGTTTCTAATAGCTGTAAAGTTCAGTGATTGAAAAACATTTAAACATAAGTTGTCTATAGTATCAGCTGTAATGTTTTCGATATCTTTAATGTTTATAGTAACATTATCACCAACGTATTCTTTTTTCATTTCATTAATAGCTTCATATGAAGCTGGTTTAGTGTATTTAAACAGTTCACCTTCTTCATTATTAATGAATATGGCATTCTTATTAATCGGTGCATTTAATGAAACTAAACGGGCAACAGATTCATCCATTGTGCATAAATGGTGGAGTTCACTATGTATATGAGCGATTAAACTTTTAGTATGTTCGATTGGTAGTTCTTCTATGAATAGAATACCTTTCATTCTGAAGTTATCGATGGCATTATATGATTTAGATTGTCCTAGAATGACCTTATATGGTTTAAAGTATTCAATTATTTTGTTAGCATCTAGTTGGGAATGGACATCATCGATATCTAAGACTATGTATTTTATTGTTTTTGCGTAGTATTTTTTAAGGTTTACTATACGTCTAAATGATCTGATTGGTTTTTCTAATTTTGCCAATGGGATATTAAGGATGAAATTAGATACCATTATCTGAAACATTTCCAAGTTTGTTTTTGTTTTGTAAGTTTCAAATACGAATGTGTTGTCATCGTACGGTGAACTCGGAAATTTATTATTAGTCGATTTCGATCTAAATATCGTAATTTTTTCGCACATATCAATCCTATTTGTTTATCATTTATATTATTATACAATATTTATTGTAAAAAAAGCGGCATAAGCCGCTAAAACAAATTATATTTCTTTCTTAATCTACAATAAAAACTGATTTATTTTTAATTTTAATATTGAAGTCTGATAAAATATCTTTAATTTCTTCTTCATCATATTTTTTTGCAAAATCGATTTGAATACCAAATGAAGTAGGTGTGACCATTTTAATTTTAAGACCATTTGTCCTTAATAATTCTTCAGGTTTATCTTTAGCTTCATGCACTGATTTTTTAGTACTTTTAGTACTTTCAACGATTGTTTTATGTTCTGTTTTATGTTCTGTTTTAAATAATTTTAGAAAACTCATTTATTTTACCTTATCTACACCTTTTAGCATAGCTAAAAATTGGTCTTTGTTGATTGACTTATGATTCAAATCTAAAACCACATGTTTATAACTTTTTGTGATAATCTTCTTAAAACGAATCATTTATTTTTGGTTTAAGTACAGCACTTCTATCGAAAAAAAACATACCTATAATTTAGCTAAATTATTATCTTTACTATCAAATGTAATATTTGCCGTTACTGCTCGGCAGTCGTGTCTATATTTATTTTTGTCATTTAATATCATTAAATAATTGTAAACGAGTGAAGCATTTCATTATTAGCAACACTTAAAGGTGATAATGTAATTGCATATCTATTGAATATGTGATAACTAATATTTCCAGTATCAAAATTAACAACTTCAATAATATCTTCAGCATAAGGGGAGAATAAAGCACTTGATTTGCTTGGTTCTTGTTCATTTAATAAACCAACATAAGCATCGGTAGCTGTAGCATCTGGATTTAAGAAGAATTTTGTTAAACCAATCGTACCAATAAATAAACCGTCAGCATCTTCATCGTCTGCACCACCATAACCTTTAAATGTAGCAATAGAAGCAGCATTTGTGTAAGGTAATACGCAGAATGCATGGTATGTTCTTGAAGTTGGACTGTTCATATAAAGAACTAATTCATGAACACGTTGTGTGATTTCAAACATTGTAGTACGTGAATTTGCAGCATCAGTTAATGTTAAATTAGGACCACCTTTAGAGTTAGTTGCTAAAAATGCTAACGTATTATCATTTTCTTTTTGATTAGAAACACCACGAAGTAATTTACCAATAATAGTATTAGCATTTTTACCATATTGAGCCTTAATATCTTGAACAACTTCTTGTGTAATGTTTGTAGGAATTGACTTAGATGGGTAAACTTCCACATTATTTCGAACTAATTCAAAATCATCACTTACATCTTTTTTACGTAGATTAAATAAAGCAGCAGTAGGGCCATACATATCAATTACAGGAAAAATCTGTCTTCCTAATGATGGTAACAATGTTTGTTGAAACATACCACTAACTGATAAATTTTCATCAGTTGTTGCAATATTAGGTGCGCCTGGACCAGGTGTATCCTCATTAATTGAAGTAGTACTTTCAGATATAATTTTTGCTAAAATTTCAGCAATACGTTTTTGTAATTCTTCTTGAGCCATAATATTATATTCCTTTATTAATATTTTTATTTATTTATATTTATAAATTCTTACCACATGCGTCTAAAAAGTCACACCAATCACATAAAGGTGATTCTTGTTTAGTAAATGTTGTATCAGTTTCAACATTATTGATCATATTGTTAAGTTCTCTGATGTAGTTGTCTAAATATTTACGTTCTAGTATAATAGAATTTTCAAGATTTTCATGTTCAACATATACATATGAAATTTTGATTGAATTTACATCTTTAAATGTTTTGAAAAAATATATTGCATAGAACATTAATTGGTTATAATCTTGCCATTTTTGATCTTTATATTTACCAGTTTTCCAATCAATTAAATGTAACAAGTCATCAACGATACATACATAGTCTATAATACCATAAAATAATGCTTCTTTGGTATATGGAATTGGTTCTAATTTATCATTAAGGGCAAATTTATATTCACGTGTACTTGAACGATTCATATAATTGAATCCAAGTTCTGTTTTAAGAAATTTGTCTGTTATATACTGAATTTTAGAAGCTAATGGATGTGTTGATTGAATTGGATAACTTTCTAATATAGAATGTACAGCACCTCCTTTAAGAAGTGCTGATCTATCTGCTGGTTTTCTTTTAAGTTTATACACATAATTATATTTATATTTTCGAGGACATTGTTTATATATCGATAATTTAGAATATGAGTATGGTTTATTTTGCATTAAACAATAACCCAATCATCTGATAACATATCAGTTTGTGATGCTAACCAACCATTAAACAATGCTCTACAACCACTTGAATCAATAGTATACATCCCGATTGATGGTAAACAAATAACATCATCTTCATTACCTACATCTGACCCGTAATAATCATGAATTGCACTGCCATTTGCTTCAGATGAGATTAAGAAGATATACATACCTTTACTAGTCCAACCCATACGAGCAACCCTTTCTCCTTGTTTAAGTGCTTCTAAAGCATCTCCAAAAGTTAATGATTTTGATGTATTAAAATTATCATTAAAGTATTTTTCAGCAACCAACCACTGATCATCATGTGATTTAGAATTTACTGCAATCATATCACCGATTTTTGGCGAACCATTTTCTAAATCAGATTGCGAAACACTAACTCTTGACATATCGATTGTATTATCCCAAGGGATCATTTCAGCATAGCCTAATCTTTTATATTTTCTAAATTTCATACTTCTCCTTTATTTTGCGCCTAACATACCAATTTGATTGTCGATTTCTTTGTTTGCTTCAAGCCATTCTTGAATAGCTTCTTCTTCAAATTTAGCTGCATCAGTCTTTTTCTTATTAGCTTTAATAACGTTAATAACTTTAGTAACAATACCAACTGGAACACCTTCTTCCTTGTATTCATCTTTTAATGCTTTAATATCAGCATCGATATTTTTCTTGTCTTGTTGTAATTTGATTAGTCGTTTAGTGAATTCTTCTACATTTCTTTTGGCTTCTTCAGTACCTCGCATGTGCATATTATTTTTCTCCTTTAATTTTTGTTAATGTGTTTACACTTACATTTTCTGATGTAAAAACAGCTAGCGTTATTTGTTGAAATACTATCATTTTTGGTGAACCACTATTGGTCATAAATATACTCCTGTGGGATTTGTTAACAAAACGTTTGATAGATACGCTGAATAATTCATAAATTCCGAATAATCATCACAGTTTACATATACAAATTCTGATGTTAATTTTTTCTTCTTTTCAAAATCAGTAAATGTAATTGGGTGACTTAGATTAAAGATTACTCTATTTTTATGATCTTCGAATTTAATAGAGCTAATTTGATTTTTGTTAATGAATCCATCTCCATGCGCCTTTTTAACAAAATTGTCTTTAAAGTATTTATGTTTTTCTAAAAATAATAAATTTTCAAGTAATTTATTAAGACTTTTTGCTTCCCATAATACATAATCACTAATAAATATAGTTTTTAGTTTACCATCAATTTTATCAAAAACTTCTAAATCGATATTATGTGATAGGTTAAAGAATATTTTAAACTGTTTCTTGTTAAAATTCTTTTCTATATTTACATTACTTACGTTTTTTAGATTTACTATTTTGTTGCTTACTTCAATAAACATATTCATTCCTTCATTGTTGTTATAAAAATATATTTATAGCATTGATTTTATGCGTACGACACCTGAAATACCATGATAGATATTTTCTTTAATCATTTTTGATAAGTTTATATTGTCATATTTGTTTAATAGAGTATTCATATCTTTTCCACAATAAATGTTTGGTTGGATAAACACTTTATGCCCTGATTGAAGATATTTTAATGAATTTAATAATCCAGTTTTATCATTATCTAATACGAATATTGGATATTTTAATTCTTTAATTTTATCATCTGGTATTTTAGCACCAAGAGCAGCAATTGAATTAGGTAATCCGCTTGATATAGCATCGAAAATTGATTCGAATATATAAACAGGTTCATTTTTATTGATGTAGAACCAATTCCATATTTTGAAACCAATGTTTTTATCATTCATATATGTAGCAAATTCTTTATTATGAATATTTCTTGAATAAAATCCATACATCAAGTCATTAAAATAAAGTGGAATCACTATTGAATCCTTTATTTTATAAACTGTACCATTGATGTTTAGATCTTGATATCCAAAAAACCATTTTCCATAATTAGATTCTTTATAATGAATTAATCTATTTTCTAAATATTCTAAAGCTTCTGGCGCGTCATATATATCTTTTAGATATGGTGATAAGTCTTGTGTTAGTATTTCTGTTTTATCAGTTTCGGGTTTCTTAAAGGTTTCAAAAACATCCGAATCACCACTTGCTAATTTTTCCATTGTGTTACCAAATTGTTCGGTTTTATATTTACCTAATAAATTTGGGTAAAAATCTTTCAAGAAACTATAAACTGTCTTATTTTGACAAGGACAATCACCATTAAAACAATTCACATTTGTTACAGTGTTTTTGTTATAAAGATGTAGTCTTTTTTTACTTTTATTTTTTGAATCACCACAAATGGGGCATCTAGCTACGATGTCATTAGTTGTTTCTTTGCCTATGTTATCTAAACCAACTGCTAACTTGAAATATTTAATATCTAATCTTCCAAGCATGTTTAAATCCTTCCTTTACCAGCCGAAGTCTGCTGCTGTTAATTTACATTGTGGTTTAAAGTAATTTGGTAATTGTATTGCAATATTATTAAGATTGTTGTTGAATAAATATTCTTCAAAATCCTTCTTATTGTAATCAGTTTTTGCGTTTAAAAATTCAAATACTATTTTTTCTCTGATATAATCAGGAATTCCTTCTTCCATTACTAAGGTATAATTTCTTTCATAATGTTCACGATATAGAGGATGTGTATCAAGCCAATTGTCAATTGAACCATGTTTCTTTAGTTCTTTTTTCAATGTACTTGGTCCGAATCGTATATCTTTATATACATCTTTAATTCCTGTTGATTCATTTTTACGATTTTTTTTGAAGATATTAAATTTTTTAAGGACTTCGATTTTAACATCATTATGTATATCGTTTGTATTTTTGAATTCATGAGGAGTTTTAATGTTTATTTCATTACTATCAAGATGTTTTATAAATGTATCACTGAACTCAGTATGGTCAACGACTTTTGGAACATCATCTGAAACATCACCTAAACACACATGCTCTATAATCCAATGGTCCATATGATCGTGTTTATTTTCTGGTTTTATCCATTTTTTAGTTAATGCACTGTATTGGAATACTGTATCATTATCGCGTTGTGCTTGAATCATATCTTTATCAGGTGAATGAATTAATATTTCTTCATCTTTATGATATTCTTTTGCTAATACAAGCATGATATCATCAGCTTCGGCTGTTTTTACAGTTACAACTTTAATTGGTAAATGATTTTCAATTTGTGTTAATAAAACATCAAGTTCTGTGAAAACTTCTTTATAATTAATATCAGATTTATCTCGTCCAATAGATCGTCTATACTTATATGCAGGATAAACATCTTTTCTCCAGTAACCCGTGTCGGATTTGTCAATACATAAAATGACATCTCCGAAACGTGTACTGTATTCTTGAATTATACCGAATAATTCTTGAAGGATATAGTATTTAGTTAATGTTATAAATTCAGAGGTATTGTATAAACCATTAGTCTTTGATGGTTTAACATCATTGATTGATGTGAATATCTTCCTATGAATTATTGAACTATAATCAACTAATATCATATATACCTTTATTTTATTGGTTTAAACTACTAAGCAATGATTCCAATGATTCAGACTGTGACTGTTTAGCTTCTGTTTGAACAGGTGCTTCATTTTTAACAGTTTGACCTTGAACATTTTGGGCGGGTGTTTCTGTATGTTGAACATCTGCGACATTTCGAGCAATAGGAGCAACAGAAGCTGTTAAACCTTGTGTTGATGTTGATGCATCTTTTTGGTCAGACCATGTAACCCATTCTTTTTTCTTAACTAAATCATCGTAAGACATGAACGCTTCAGGTTTAGTTAAATCAGACAACGTGTATGTATGTGCTTTGATAAACGCAAAGGCTTCTTCGGCACTATCAAAAACGCTTGTAACTTCATTAATTATTTCTGAAGAATCATAATTAATTTGGGTATTTGCACCTTTTTTAGCAACTAGTCTGAATGAATTACCTTGAACAGGATTGAATAATTCTTTAGGGGTTGCACCTAAATCTCTATCTTGTTGAGATGGTCTTAAAGCAGCTTCGATTTTATCTTTCATCTTACCAGAATAGTCATAAAGGAATACTTTACCTTCATTTTCTGGATTAGCTGGGTCTTTTATAACCATAATGTTTGAAATGTAACGTATTGCACGTCCGAATACTTTAGCTTCTTCTTTCTTATCAGTATTCCACAAATCTTGCCATGCTTCTTGGAAAGGACATGGTAGCCCAATAGTACTTGGAGAAAATTCAGAAACGAAACGCTTCTTATCATTTTTAATAATGGTTGTGTTGATCTTAAACATTTGCTTGATAATTGCACTTTCTGAATCAGGCAAAAATCTGATTAAAGCAGCACCATCACCGTCTTTATTCTTACTTAATGTGTAAAATCTTTCATCTTTAACAAATTTCTTATTTGCATCTGCGAAAGGGTCTGTTCCCATTGCTTCTTTCATTGAATCGAAATTAAATGCACTTGCATCCATCATATTATATACTCCTATTATTATCTAAAAAATCGATTTATAGTCTCTTTGGACTTCATCGGTTTATAGTCTCTGGGACTTCATCGATAATTACCTAAGTAATTATTAATTCGATTATTTATTATACCAAATTGTTAGTTAATTTACTTAATGTTCAGTATAATAAACAAATTGTATTTTATTTATACAAATTAAAAATCAAATTTTAACAGACATAAGTATTTTAAAACCTTCTAAAGAAGAATTTGTTAAAAGAATTCGATAGTCATCTTTATCTGAATTGTATTTTACATCTACTTGATAATTAGAAACAGGTAACATTTTAAAGTTATTAACAGGAATCGTAATATTAAATTCTTTGTTAGTATCTGCTTCTTTAATAACACTATAAGTGTTTGTTTTTGCATTAAACTTGTTAGTAGCACCTAAACTAATATTCATTTCACCATCTTTAGATTCAAAAATTACTTCAGTTAAATATTTAAATACACCTGACGCAGACTTAATATTCTTAATATCTTCGACATTAATCTCAAATGATGCAACACTTGGAGCTTGTTCAGTTCTTGTAAACTGTGCAGGGTCTTTCTTATAAGCATCCATCAATACAATATTATCTGTAATAAATGATGAAGAATTCCGGCCGTGTGCAACACTGATTACATTATTGTCAATGGAAATATCACGATCTTTAGGAAATAATTTAATCAAAGATAAAAATTCACCTAATGAATCTTTCATACCTAGATCAGGGAATTCATCACTATCAAGACTACTAAAATCAACAAGTGCCATCATATCCATCGATTCTGATAATGCTATTGTTTGTGGGTATTGCAAAATTACTGAGTTTGTGATTCCATTAATCTGTGTTAATACATCGGTCATCTTATTGTTAAACATTTACTATTCTCTCCTTATTTAATGTATTTATTATAATACTAAATTTATTAACATTCGTTAAGATTCGTTAAGATTCGTTAAGATTCGTTAAGATTCGTTAAGATTAAATATTTTATTAATAGTATCAGCTATGTCATACATAACTAATATCGAAAATGAAAAATACATAGCAACAAATAAATCTAATCCTTCAATAATATAAAGTGAATAAACTGAAAATAAAATAACACATAACAAAATTATAAAACACCTAAATTTTAGATGTTTCCAAAGTTTTTTCTCTTCTTGTAACAGTTTCATTTGTTCGCAACAGTATTACCATATAAAAAGAATCCAATACTGTTATAGTATTCATGTTTTGTTTTTGGTACACGAATAAATCCATCTTGTGTAGTCTTAAAAATAGTACTACCACCACCTGATAAACTAATAAAATCACATTTATCTAAGATTGTTCCGTATTTAACTTCAATCAAAGATAATAGATCTTTTAAATACTTATCTTTAACTTGTTCTACATATTCTTTAAAGTCATGTTTTTGACCACGTAACTTATAAGTGCCAGTACCGATAATTTCTTTAGCTTCATGTAAAGTGATTTGGCGACCATGCAATTCTTTAACTTTTTTAGCTACATCAGTTGCAATTTTCATTACACCTTCACGTTCAATACCTTCAAATAAATTAGGAGATGTTTTACCATCATTAACTAAGAACATATCAAGTGTATTAAAACCGATATCACAACCAACGAAAGATGATTCTTCTAAAAATTCTTCTTGTAATGTTGGGAAGTTATTACCATATTTATCAATACATAGTTTTGAACCAGCACCCTGAGGTAAGATATAAACTTCGTTAAAAATATGTCTTTCACCATCAACTTCAAAATCCATTAACCCTTCTTTAAAATGACCTGAATTTTCGATCTGTGCTTTAGACAAACCAGACACAACAATATCAGGTTTTACACCAATCATTTTAACAACATGATATAAGAATAATGGCGCATAATATTCCAAATTTTTATAATCAGTAATGTCAATTAGATTTTCAGATGGTAAATGTAAAGCGTTTTCACCAACATAATAACTATGTTTTTTAAAGTCATAAATTCGTGAATCTCTTACATGTTCATTACGTTTAGTAATGCCAATTGCAGACGTGAATTTAAATTGCTTTTCAATTTCGCCTTCTGATGTACCTAATGTAACTTTAACATCACCAAAACCGATGTCAATTCCTAAGATTTTCTTCATTTTTATATCCTTCTTATTTAACGTTTAATATTTAATTATATTCTGTTTATTATTAATAAATGTTCATATATCTAAATTTTGCAATTCAGATGCAACTTTTACAGGTCGTTCTCTATCTTCAATAACAGGTGGTTTTACAACATCTTTCTGTACTGAACTAAAATCAGCATCAGTATCTAAAAAACCACCTGATTGATGAATATTACTATCGGTGTCATTTTTATCATGAACTTCAGTTTTATTTGACTTAATTTTTGTTTGATTGTCATTTGTCTTTCTCCTTGGATGTTTTTTAGATTTATCATTTGTTTTTACTACTGTGCCATCACTAAACGTAATGTGTAATTCATCAAATTCTTTTGAGCATTCAATATTTAACGTAAACATTTTAAAGCTCTAAATCAGTCATTTCTGAAGGGATTGGTTTTGCTTCACGCTGAACTGGTTGTTGTGATGGTTGTTGTGATGGTTGTTGTGATGGTTGTTGTGATGGTTGTTGTTGAACTACTTGTTCATTAAATTTTAATTCTGTGTCATCATCTGTACCACACATAATTTTATCGTACATATATGGTGTATTTTGAGTGTTATGGTGATTATCATTGGGAAATGTAATAATGTTTTCTGTAACACGGGGAATTTCAGTAACCTTACTACCATCTTCAAATTCGATTTCAAATGATATTTTCTTGATATTTTTGTTGTTTGGCAAGTCTTTGAATTCTAAAATCATATATTTATTCCTTCTTTATTATATTATACAACAATCTTTATTAATCTGTTGTTTGTGATCCATTTTCTTCATTTTCTTCATCAATTTCAACACAATCTAACATTATATTTAATATACCATAGTAAAATGCCAATTTATCGACGAAATTATTAATTTCTCGCTCTAATAAAATTTTTGTTTTTTCTATAAAACTACAATCTACGCTTTCTTCTATTAACATATTATCAATTAATCTGTTAATATATGATGTATTTGTATTACATGGTTTAAATTTGAATGCTTTTCTAAGCTTTTGCATTTCATTTATTTTTTTAGTTACAAGAGATAAATCATTGTATAATTTTTCATTTCCAAAATCATGAGATTTCTTCATTAAGAATGTAATACAATTCAACTTAATATCTGCAAAGGTATCATCTTCTTTAAAACTTTCTGAATAGTCAATAATAAATTGACTTGCTCTTCTGCCAACTTTTTTTTCAGTTATTTTTTCCATCGACCGAACATATGTCATTTCCTTTGGTTAACCTTTAACTAAATTATCTTCATCGCTTTCAGCTTTTAAGATAATATCAATCATTTTTTCCTTATGTCCAATATCAAACCATTCTTTAGATAATGTAGTAGGTGGTGTATGATCGTACATGTATGTCAATATACGTCTTTCAATTTCATTTACATCTTCAAACATTTCGCTAATATACAACATTTTAGCAGTAGGAAATGGCTTATCGGAATTATACCCAATTAAGCGTTTCTTACAATCACCCGTTCTACCGATTTTTATGTATTGAGGGAAATTACTATCAAAAAGAATATAAATAAATCCTCTTCTATCAACATATTTTTCTAGTGGGGGGGTTGTATAATCACAAATATTAAATTCTGTTAAATCACAACTATCTGGTACTTTTATCATTAGTTCTCCTATTATAAGTTAAATCTTGATGAATATTCGCCACGAATATTAACACGTTTAAAATTACCATCTTCGAAATATGGTGTTTCTGTGAATTTTATTAATCTATCGAATTTTCTGAATACCTTAAAATTTAAATCAGCTTCAAATTGCCCTGGGGTATTGTTTTCTTTCTCAAGTATTATATCACTATCATTAATAAACGCTTTAATCGTTTCATTTAATGCTAAACATACACGATATTTATTATTATAATACTTACCTAAATACCATATTCGCCCTGGATATTCTTTTGATATCGATAAAGCATTCTCATAACTCTGAACATTAAAAAATACTGCATACTTAGACAACCGAGCTTTCTTTAATGGCTCATTTTCAATAAACTTTAATAACGCTGATGCACCTTTATCATTCTCTCTACGTAATAATAAATACTCATCACTTGGTCGCAATGGCTTTACTGTATTAACCATCCATCTGCTTTCTGAATCGGTCGCCAAATCATAATTAACAAGAATAGGGGTTTCTTCAATTTCTAAGTACCAATTATAAGGTGGTTTGATATTGATGTATTCTCTATAATCAATAGAGTTGTTTTTTAATGCTGCTAAACACTCATTATAAAATTGGGTTGTATAATAAGGGTCTATTGTTATGAATGCCATTTATTTCTCTTTTAATTTATTTTCAACTTGAATTATTGATCTGCGTAATTCAAGATAAATGTATTGTTTCATTCCTAAAACATGAATATAAGATGTCTTGCTAAACATATCAATTAATGTTGAAAATGGGACGAAATATCGAAAACTTTTATATGTATGCAAAAAAATTCTTTTTTTATTTGCTAAGTTTAGTAAAAATATAAGATATTGATTTTTAGAAATAACTTTTTTCTTAAATTCTCTATTATTACTTAACAATACATACATAGCAATAATAATAATATGTGTTAAATAAAATAATAAATTAAATACAATACCAACAACTGCTCCGATAATCCATGTCATATTATGTTTTTCCTTTATGTAATATTTATAGTTCTTTTAACCATAAATCTTTTTCGGAAGTCTTGTTTAATACATCATATTCAGTTTTAGCTTGAACAATATCATCAGCTAATTTTTTCATACGTTCTTCAGACAAAAACAGAATATTCATACTTAATAGATAATCATATGTATCATCTTTCTTCAATATGTTATCGTATTTTTCTAAATCTTTGACGATGTCTGCCTTCTTACGTTTATTAATTATTAGCTTGTCATTGACAATTAGTTTAATAAACTCATATTTAGATTTGTCGTAATCAATTTTTGATTGCAATTTTTTAAGCTGATTATCTTTACGTTTACACATATATCTTAATTTAACATCCATATATGCATGAATTAAATCTTTAGCTGATTTCATTACAACAACTTTATTAAATTCATCCATTACTGTGTAGTTTTCACTAACAGTTTTAACTAACTTCAGCTTTTCTAATAATTTATTATCATCCCATGTTTTTAATACCTTAGATGGGATATTAACTTCATACTTAAATGAATCCTTTTCACATAAATCTTTATATGATTGAATAACACCTTTTTCTTCTAAATCGTCTAATGTTTTAGTGTATTTTTTCAATGAAAGACCTACAGGAACCTCTGTAATAAGTACTTTATTTACACCTTTTCGTTCAACTACACCTTTAATTAACCATTGTCTAGAGGTTTCACCTTGAACAATTTCTCCTTTAAATCCATTATAACTTGGGGTAAACTTATAGTTTGACCGCTTTTCATTTAAAGAAGTTTGAATATACTTCTTAATGTCATCTTTATTTCTAGGTAGGATTTTCTGAGCATAACCAGATGATACACCTTCTGAACCATTAATCAAGATCATTGGTAAATTAGGTACATAGAACATTGGTTCGATTTTTTCACCTTCAAAATACTGATTAACTAAGATATCATTATCTTCTTTATTAAAGATATCAGTAAATGCTTCATTAGAATATACATAGATATATCTTGGAGCGGCTGCAGCAGGTTCAAAACGTGTACCGAAGTTGCCTGATTTCATTAATAGAGGTTCATTGTTTGTACCTACGAATGTTCTACTGATATTAACAATGGTTTCACTAAGGTCACCATGTAAGTATTCAGCAAATTCAGCTGTTTTTGAGTTAAGTTGAGAAACTTTGATTTTTGATTTGATATTTTTTTCAGATGATGTGTAAATTACTTTACGTGAGGCATTTTTCAAGCCATCGATATAATTAGCAATTTTTCTAAGATTATCATATGACGCTTGGTCAACATAATAATTCTCAAAAAATTCCGTAATTGTCATTTTATTCATATTATTACCTTTGTATTATTACCTTTGTATTATAAATTTGCTATACTAAATTCATTACTGTCGATGTATTTCTTTCTTGGTGCTGAATCATCACCTAACCATTCATCAATAATCTTATCATTATCGAATTCAAGTAGATTAATCATTTCTTGTAATCCATCTGTGTCAACAACTTGTACTAAATCTTCAGTATCCCATGAACCTAAACCTTTATAATAATGCGAATGTTCACCAGCTTTTAACTTAATAGAATCATTAAGCGTGTATGACCATCTTATTAATTTATTGTTTTTAGAAATACCAATTACGGGCGTTTGAATCATACCAACAGCACCTTTCAATTCAGGTAAATAACGTTGAATAAATCCGATTAATAGTCCACGAATATGGTAACCATCTAAATCTTGGTCAGTTGCGAAAATAACATATTCATATTGTTCACTATTAATAATTGCATATAATTCACTTAATTCATTATTCTTAGTGAACTTAGCTTGTGGTTGTGAATAAGCATTTAATGGCTTACCTTTTAATACATAATAACCACATTCTTTTCTCCCTAAAACTGGAGAAAGACCACCAAATGCAGATTCACCTTCAACTAGCATTAAGTATTTTTTCTTACCGATAGAAGGATAGTATTTTTCTGATTTGATTTTTTTAGTTTTCTTTAAACCTTTCAACTCTTGACGACGTTTAAGTTCTTCTTTAATACGATATACTTCAGTAATTGGTTCAATAATTTCTTTGTTTTTGTACAATTTGTTGACAATATCGTCAAAAGGAATAGTATCAAAATACTTTGAAATATCAGCGTGGCTGTTAGTGATTCGTTCTTTTGATTGTGAATTAAATTTTGGATTTTTTACATTTTTTAGAAATGCAACTAACATTAATTTGTTTTTAATATCACCCGGTTTAATGGTTTTATATTTTCTCATTAATTTTTCACGTAAACGAGATACTACATTTTGCATAATGTAATCAACATGTGTTCCACCGTCAGGGATTTTTAAACCATTTACATATGAAAATTGACGGAAATCATCATCAGCATTTGGTAAAATAGCGAATTTATAGTCTTCTGTCTCATAAATTTCATAATTATCATCGAATAATGAAATATATTTCTTAAATGTTCCACTGTTGATCTTTTTACCGTTAAACTTAAATGCAATTTTAGGAAATGACATCGATAAATTAATCAATCGCTGCTTAATTACATTAAAATGTGTTTCATTGATTTCATTAACGTCAAACTTACTTAAATCAGGATAAAACTTAACATTTACTCCAGTCTTACCTGAAGATTTATCTTCTTTATACGACACAATTGATTCATTTCCAGTATTCTTAAATGTAATCATTAAACTTTTCTTACCATCATCTGATATACCAATGAATTTATTACTAAAGCAATTCGTAGCGAATGAACCAACTCCATTCATTCCCATCTGTGTACGATTACCGTCGTCATCGAAATTAGAACCAGCTCGGGCATGCCCCCATGCTAATTCAGGATAATAATTTCCTTCTGCATCTTTTTCAACAGGAATACCCGTCCCATTATCTTGGATTTCGATATAATCAGAAGTCATTTTTACTGAAATAATATTGCTTGATTTAAAGTCTGATTTGATTGCGACATCGACAGAGTTATCGATTATTTCATTGATAATTTTGATTAAACCTGGAACATATTCGATTTCTTTATACTGAATCTTATTATCTTCAAAAATATATTCATTAGTTACTGTCTTATCTACTGCTCCGATATACATCGCTGGACGAGCAATAATATGTTCGCGTTCACCCATTTTTCTAATCATACTTTTACCTTTTGTTTGAATTTTTATTTATTATTATAACACACGTTAAGTAATTTTAAACCATTTTAAATTAAATATTCAACATATACAAGTTCTAATTGTATTTTTCTTCGTCAATAGGGGAAAATACCATTTATCGTATATATATATTATATTTTGTATAAACATCATTTATTTATTTTATTGGTAATTTTATACATTCTTTAAATACTAATCTTTATAAAATCTGATATATTATCTTTCTTAAGAAATTATATTTTCACAATAATAAATTACATGAGTGTTTAAACATCAAAATGACCCATTTCTTGTATATCAAAAATATTCGTTTTCATATTAGATCCTTACAATAATAAAATTTATTATATCAAAAATGGGTGTACTTGTAAATATAAATATAAAATAATTTATAAAATAGAGAAAAATAAATATGGCATTTCATCACGGAAGTATGAGAAAATACACAGCAGCATTATTAGATTTATTTAATAATGTTGAGATACAGTATAATCTGAGTACTGGTGTAAATCAAACAAAAAATGTTCCGATAAAATTTAGTTCACGTGAAAAAACAAAAGAATTTGACGATAAGACTGTCGACCAATTATTAAGTGGCAATGTAAATGTTTTGCCTAAGGGTTCATTAGCATTAGGTGGAATGACTAAAGCTGAAGGGCGAATTACCAATAAGAATTTAAAAGTTAATAGATTTAAGAATGATGATTTAATAGAATTTTCTTATAATTCTGTACCATACGTTTTCAATTTTTCAGTCGTATATCAGTGTAGAGGAATGAACGAAGCCACACAGATAATTGAACAAATCGCACCAAAATTCAATCCTTCTGTTAATATAGATGTTTGGGATGTATCTAATCTTCATGAACCTACACGCGTACCAGTTATGCTTGATGATATTAGTGTAGAAACTGAGGATTATGAAGAGTTTTCAACAAATATTGTTACTGTAGAATTCACGTTAAGATTAATTGGTAATTTACACCCGCCAATTCAGTCAGCTGATAGAATCAAGCAATTACAAATCTATTTAAATGAAATAGATACTGATAGTACGACACATGCTGTTGAAATGGTAGAATGGGATGTTGATTTAACCGGTCATATAATGGGTGCTGGTTTAGACATTTATACTGATGAATTAACGAACCCTATTTATTCTGGAACAACTTATCCTGAATCATATGACCCAAATGATTTAAAAGTATCTTTAGATAGTAATAAGGTTATTGTAACAGGATTAGGTGATTATTATACAGCAACAACTGTAGAAGGTATTTTACAGGAAATTGCACAAAATAATATAAATAATGAAAGTATAAACATTGATAATGTATTGACATTAGATAATACAACGATTTATACACCAACAAAGCCATATCATCCAGCTACGAAAGATTATGTTGATAGTTTAGCAGTTCAGGGATTATCAAATATAACTGCGATTGAAAGAACATTAATCGAAAATAATCAGATAGTTTTACCTAAGCCTGCCCAAGGTGATATTGTGTTAAACATGGTAAAAATATGGGATGACTTAACAACAAATGTATTTACTGAATATTCTTGTACATTATTAGGTGATAATGTAACGATAAAATTTGATGCTGCAGATAATTTAAATGGTTTTTATTGTACATTATCTTATTTAGCAGTTTCCGATGTTTCTGTAAGTAATGTAAGTTTAACTGAATTAAATACAATAGAAAAACAATTAATAACAAATGACGAAATAATATTACCTAAGATGGCGCTTGGTGATATAGTTAATAATTCTGGTATGGTGTTTGAAACTCTAAGTACAAACATCTTTACTGAACATACATGTTCATTGTCAGTAGATAAAACTAAAGTTTTATTTGATGTGGCTGATAATATAAGTGGGCTGTATTGTACATTAACTTATCTGGCATATAAAAATAATACATAAAAGGTAATACAATGATAAGATTACGCGACCATTATTTTATTGCATGGTTGAAGGTGTTTAAGGGAATAAATTTCATAATTGATGATAAAGGCGTTCAAATAAATATAAATAATACAGAATTAGAACAATTATTAGCTGAATACGAACAAACCCTTAAACCTTTATTTAAAGAAGTTCGTAAAACAGTGAAAATTCTTTCAAAACAAACCCCTATCTCAAATAAATAATTATTTGAATGATTAAAATTTTAATATACTAGGAGAAAAATAATGGCTGTTCTATTAAGAAGTAAAAGTTCGGTTTATAATTTAACTACTGATTTAACAAATTTAGCGAATTTGATCAGTACTAATACTACGAACATCACAAACGAAATTACTCGTGCTACTGGTGCAGAAGCAACATTACAAACAAACATTGATAATGAAGTTACTCGTGCTACAGGTGTTGAAGGTGATTTAGTTAACTTAACAACAATTGCAAAAACTAATTTAGTTTCTGCAATTAATGAAATTGCTAGTAATGTTAGTTCAATGGCTGGTTTTCAATCAGAATTAGATGCTACACAAGCTGGTGCTGGTTTAGGTACTGATGGTACATATACTGCTAATGCAACTTCAAATTATATTGCAAGTGCTACATCTTTAGTAAGTGCAGATGAATTATTAGATGCACAAATTAATACTGTTACTGCTAATGTAACTGCTGAAGCAACTGCCCGTAATGGTGCTGACGTGTTGATTCAATCAGAATTAGATGCTACACAAAGTGGAGCTGGTTTAGGTACTGATGGTTCTTATACATCAAATGTTAGTTCTAACTTTATTGTTGCAGCAACTAGTTTAGCAAATGCAGATGATTTGTTAGATGCACAAGCACAATTTAATGCGGTTGCAATTGTAAGTTTAGATAATGCAACATTAAAAATTGCTTCTAACTTAGGTGATTTAGGTGATGTAGTAACTGCCCGCACTAACTTAGGTGTATATTCTACAGCCGAAGTTGATAATGCAATTACAACTGCTGGGTTAGCACTTGGTACTAACTGGTCTGCTGCTAATGCTGCAGGTGCTTCTGTTGATTTTACAGCTGGCGATTTATCAGTTGGTGATAACGTATACTTATCAGATGATGGTGATACTAAATGGGCTATCTATAAAATTACTGCAATTACTGATGGTGCATGGGGTACTTCAACTATTGAAAAAATCATGGATGAAGATGTATATCTTAACGCTCAATCGGCTGCTGCAATTAAAGCATCTTATGAATCAAATGCAAATACAAATGAATTCAGCGATGAAGAACAAGCACAAGTAGCTCGTTTAGGTACATCTTCAACAGTTCTTGATACAACTGCAACTCAAGTATTACTTGCAATTAATGAATTAGTTGCTGATGATGTAGGTATTCAAACTGAGATTGATACTACACAAACAGGTGCTGGTTTAGCTGGCGATGGTACTTATGTTGTTAATGCAACTTCAAATTATATTACAACTGCTACAAGTTTAGCAAATGCTGATAATTTATTAGATGCTCAAATAAATACAAATGCTACAAACATTGGTTCTGTTTCATTCACGAATCTAACAAGTACTGATTTAACTTCTGCAATCGATGAAGAAAATGTAAGAGCTCTAACAGTGGAAACTTCAATTAATGATTCTGTTACTGCTGAAGCTACCGCTCGTGCAAATGCTGATACAACAATTCAATCAGAATTAGATGCTACACAAAGTGGAGCTGGTTTAGGTACTGATGGTTCTTATACTGCAAATGCAGCAACTAACTATATCGGTGCAGTAACCTCATTAACTGGTGCAGACGAAGCATTAGATACTACATTAAAATCATTATCTGATAATACATACACAATTGCAGAAACTGATGCGGCTATTGCAGCGGGTGGTGCGGTATTTATTACTGAATCATTGACAGTTACTGCAGATGCAATTACATTAACACATGCAGCAAAATCTGATATGTTGTTCAACTTTAATACAGTTAGACATACAGATGCTAATGGAATTTCTTATGATATTCCAGCAACAGCAGCAAGTGCTAATTCAACAACTTATAACCTATCGCCAGATACTTCTGGACAATTTAATGGTGTTTCTGTTATTGTACAATATGCATATGTTCCAGTTTAAGCTAAATTATTAATTTAAACTTATAAAACGGGTTTTTAACCCGTTTTTGCTATAAAAAAGGAATTAATATGGCAATTATTTTATACAAATTTTTTGATAAAACTGTTGGTACTATTGCAGAACGTGATAGCCTTACAAAAATAAATGATATGATTGTGACGGTTACAGATGCAATAGGTGACCCTTTATCAGGTGTTGGCACAGCTACTTATCGTTGGAATGATGCTTATAATGATTGGATTATCATTAATAGTGAATTCAATGGTGATACATTAAACTTCTTAACTGAAGAACTTTTAATATCGAATGGTGAAGTTCAACTAACAAATGTACCCTTAGATAATAAAATTTGGGGCATTACTATTATTGAAAATGACTTAATTTTAAAAGACTTACGTTTAAGCGATTTATCAATTAATGGAGCAACTATTTCATTATTAGATGAGTATAATGGTAAGAATATAAGATTCACATATGCTTTTGGTTCAATTGGTGCACAAATGGAAGCATACATGGAATACAAAATAGATAATTTAATGAATGGTGTACCTGCTTCTTATAATACAGTAGAAAAATTAGTGAATGGATATAATTTACTTAATTTTAACACAGGAACTATCAGTGATTTCGAAGCTTCTCTATAAATAATATATTATAACAAGGAAAATATAAAAATGTCAATTATTTTATATAAAAAAGCTGATAAAACAGTTGCAGATATTGCAGCTAGAAATGCTTTAACGAAAAAACCTGATGATATGGTTGTTACAGTATTAGATGCGATAGCTGACCCAGATGCTGGGGCAGGTGTAGCAACATATAGATGGAACCAAACATTAGGATATTGGTTATTGATATCAAGTACTACTAGTGAATCAATGAGCTTTAATACTGAAGAATTATTAATCACAGATGGTTCAGTTACAGCAAGTAATATACCAATCAATGGAAAATTATGGAATGTTACAATCGTATCAGGAGATGTTATTCAAGCAGACATTAGAGCTGAAGATTTAATAATTTCAGGTCCTAATATTTCGAATATCAATGCAACTTATAACGGATTAAAACTAAGATTTACTTATGGATTTGGTTCAATTACAACACAAATGGAAACATACATGAATACACGTATTGCAGAAATAGTTGGAAATGCGCCAGCAAATTTAGATACTTTAGGTGAAATTGCAACCGTTATTGATGCAGCAAATACTAACACAGGCACAATTGCAGACTTTGAGGGCGCACTATAATGGCAACTTTAGCAACAAGAATTGGACAAGAGTTCAATACAATAAGAACAGTAGATTTACCTTTAAAATTAGACACGTCAGCATATAATGCTACGTTCGAAAATATAGCTGGTAACACTGTATTCAAAAATAGTTTAGTGCCAGAAGGTACAACTGAATCTATTACTACAAATGATATGACAGTAAATGGCACATTATTAGTTAATGGTGAAGCTGTTGTTCCCGGTGCAGAAACATTAACATCATTGGAAGCAACAGGAAATATCTTGACATATACTGATGAAAATGGTACAGCTAATGATATTGATTTATCAACTATTAATGGCACTAATTTATCTACAGATGCACCAGTAAATTTAACTAGTTCTTTAGGTTATAATAAAGGTGATGGTTCCTTAGGTGCTATTGTGTTACAACCAGAAGGTGGATTTGCACATTTCAGAACAGCAACCTTTAATGGTTTTATTAAAATAACATTACCTACTGCTTGGCCACAATCTTTTATCAGTATGGAAATAGATGTATTTAACTATACTGCAACTGCTAATGCTGAGACTTACAAGCTAAGAGTTAGTGGTTATTTATATTCATTATGGGGTACTGATAGAGAAGTCAGTATAATATCATCTAACGGTGTAGTATTGCCTAAAGTAATATTTGGTGATGATGGCACTCACTCCTGTTTATGGATTGCTGGTAACGATGGTTTAGCTCATGTATGGAAATATACTAATGTTAGAGTTTCTAATGTAATGGTTGGTAATTTGAATTCAACGTTAGATATATTTGCAACAGGTTGGACTATAACACAGGAAGTGGCAACTGTTAATGAACGTCATGTAATGAATGCTAAGTTAACAGCCACAGATTCATTAAATGCAGATGCATTAGGTAATACACCTGCTAGTGATATAATAAATTCAATAAATGATTTAGAAACGAGTATTAATGGTTTGAATTTGGCTACAATACCTAACACGAGTGTCAATAATACATTCACTGGTTTAAATACATTCGATCATATTACTGCTAACTCAATGGATTTAAAGAGGTTATCTTTATCTGGAACTAATGCCAGAACAGTGTTGCAACCTGAAGGTGCAACAAAATACAT
>Ga0210034_1000147_pt1 | contig 86719 bp, 63 predicted proteins | sample CryGeymeta201505_FD_185466 | JGI IMG/M metagenome (GOLD analysis project Ga0210034, IMG submission 185466) | Groundwater microbial communities from Crystal Geyser aquifers in Utah, USA - Crystal Geyser metaG 2015-05 (SPAdes) (version 2) | ecosystem: Environmental > Aquatic > Deep subsurface >... | reverse complement strand
GCTTGAATGGGTGTTTTTCCCCTTTCAAAATGATTGTAAATATTTTCTCCAATCACAATGCCGTCGTCAACTAAAATACCCGACACGATAATCATACCAAACAAAGACAATACATTAATGGTGATATCGAGATTTGTAGCGAAAATAAACATCCCAAAAAAGGCTATTGGAATACCAGCTGCTACCCAAAAAGCCAAGCGAATATTTAAAAATAAGGCCAAAAAGAACAAGACTAACATAATGCCCATTGTACCATTATTTAGCAACAATAAAGTACGCTGTTTTAAGGTTACCGAATTATCGCTCGAAATATCTAAGTGAACATTGGTTTGTTGTTGATTAAATTTTTCGATGTAGTTTTTCACTTTTTCTGCAGTAGAAAGCAAATCTTCGCTGTTGGTGTTGCTCACCGTAATATTGATTGATTTTTTGCCATTAAAGTAAAGCCTGTCAGGATTTTCAGACCAAGTATCGGAAACGTCAGCAATGTCTTTTAACCGAATGATATCGCCTGTGGCATTGGCTCTTACAACCAAATTTAATAAATCATTTGCATAATAATTTTTATTGCGCGCCCTAATTAAATAGTCTTCGGCATTTGTTTTTATATTGCCACCTGAGATGAGTAAATTTGATTTGCTTACGGCATTTGCGACTTCGGTAAACGATAAATTATAAGCACGTAAGTCGGTTTGACGAACGGCAATTTCAATTTCTTGATCTGGAAATCCCGATAAATTTACCTGCGATATGCCTTCAATATTACGGATATCATTTTCAATTTTACGAGCGTATTCCTTTAGTGTTTGCAAAGGAATGCTATCACCATTAATTGAAAAGCTAATGGTTGGACGGGTGCTTTCTATTTTTGCGATGATGGGAGGTTCCATTCCCGAAGGAAAGGAGGGAACCCTATCAACGGCATTTTTAACATCAGACAATACCACATCAATATTTTTGCCTTTTACAGTTTCAACATTGATACTGGCTGCATTTTCTCTCGAAACCGAAGTAACGCGATCAATGCCGACGATTCCCTTTAAGTTATCTTCTATTTTTTGAACGATACCTTCCTCAATTTCTTCGGGAGAAGCGCCCGGATAAGTTACACTTATGGAGATATTTTGAGAATCGGTCAATGGAAAATAGGATGATTTCATTGATAAAGCACCCATTAATCCAAATATAAAAAACGCAAAAATAAAAATGTTGACGGCTACCGGAAATTTTATAAAGTAGGTAATTACTTTTCTCATTGTTATTTTAATTTGCGTTTGAAATTTTAACTAACATCCCCGAAAAGGCTCCAGGCACCGATTTAGAAAGAAGTAACATACCATTATTTAAACCTTTTACTACCACATTATCTCTATTTTCAAATACTAAATTGATGGGAACCAAGTCTAAAACCGAATCTTTTACGATAAAAACTTTTGAATTTTCAACTAGCAAACTTCGAGAAACTTCAACGGCATTTTCTTCAGATTTAGCTTGTAGGGCAACTTCCAAATACTGGCCTTCTCTTAAATCGGAGCCATTGACCTCAATATAAGCGAATATTGTTTGGGTGGTGGTATCTACTTTGCCATTAATTCGTATTACTTTTCCCTGCCAAGTTTTGGTTTTTTCTAAATTAAAAAGCTCAACAGTTTTGCCCACTTGCAATAAGTTGCGAAATTCTGATTTAACCGAAACGGCCATTTCATAGCTGTTGGGATCTATAAATTCTCCTATTTTTTGTCCAGGTCTAATAAGGGTTCCCGGATTTACCAATGATTCGGTTAAAATGCCGTTAAACGGGGCTGTTAAAACATACTTATTAAATTTGACTTCTAAATTTTTAACGTTATAATAGGCAGTAAAAATGCCCCGTCCCGAAATAAAGTAAGTTTCTTTTTCGGATTTTGATTCGGGCAATTTTTGAAGTTTTTTATCGATGTTAAATTTTTGCAGATAGGATTTCCATTTTGCGTATTCGGTTGGATAATCTAATTGAATATCAGGCATAATAGCTGTAAGTGCATTGAATAAACTGCTCTTTTGAGCCTGTAGATTGGCAAAAGATTCTTCATTGTTAATCTTAATCAAAATTTCACCCTTGTTGAAGGCAGTTCCCGATTTAAAATCTTTAGCCGTACGTTCTAAAACGCCTTGAACTTCTGAATAAAGCTCTATTTTGTGTTTTGCAACCAAAGTGCCATTGGCAGTAATTACTATTGGAATGCGCTTGTTTATAATTTTTTCTACAAAAACAGTTTTGACAATTTTATCGGCTATGGGCTTTGTTTTTTGTTTTAGACCAATGATGTAATTTGCTAATAAAACTGCACTTATTACAAGAATAAGGGCTAAAATTGTTGATAGGGTTCTTCTCATTTTATTGGGTTTAATGAATTTTTTGATTCTGAAACATCCGTTTTTAGATTGGTTTGAATTTTTTTCATAATATTTATAAAAATCGCCTTTTCTTCTAGGCTTATTCCTTGTTGAAAGTGTTCAATACTTTGCAACATAAGCGGCTTCATTTTTAAAAATAATTCTCTTCCATTTTGAGTGATAAATATTTGATTTTTACGTGCATCACCCGCAAAAGAAATCCGCTTAACCAAATGGTTTTTTTCCATAATTGTGATTAGTCGCGTTAGTGAAGCTTTATTTCGATTTGTAATAAATGCAAGTTCATTTTGTATCACCCCGTCAAAATCCTCATTTAAAATTTTTAAAACAATCCATTGTTCTTTAGTTACTTGAATGGCATGCTCTTTAAAAACGTCCGCAATATATAGATTGATTAACTTAGCAGTTTTTCCAATCCAAGGGGCTAAAGTTTTATTAAAGTCTGATGTTTCTAAAGAAGTATCCATTTTTATAAATGGCTACAATAGTATTAAAAATAATAATTGGTTGCTTATGCAACTATGTTAAATATTTGCTATTTTTTTATCAAGCGATTAACACGTGACTTTTTTTAATAAATTAGCCTAAAATTAAAACCACATAAAATGAAAAAACTACTTGTATTGCTTTTAATTACTTCAAGCGTTTTTAGTCAAAACACTAAAAAAGTAGTGGTAAGTGCTAACTTAAAAAATCAAACCCACGTCATGAAAAAAGAAACAATTTATCATTTTAAAATGACCGACCTTTACGGAAAAGAATTTAAGTTTTCAAAACTTAAAGGTAAAAAAATTATGATTGTAAATACCGCTTCAAAATGCGGATATACGCCACAATACAAGGATTTAGAGCAATTATATAAAACATATAAAGATAAAAACTTTGTAATTATTGGTTTTCCAGCAAATAATTTTGGTCAGCAAGAACCTGGAAGCAATACCGAAATAGCTGAATTCTGTCAGCAAAATTATGGCGTGAGCTTCCCGATGATGGAAAAAACTTCAGTAAAAGGCGATGATATGAATCCTATTTATCAGTTTTTGACAAAACAATCAAAAAACGGCTATAAAGACTCAGAAGTAGCTTGGAATTTTCAAAAATATTTGATTGATGAAAATGGCTTTTTAGTAAATGTTTATCCATCAAAAGTGTTACCAACCGATGCAGCCATAACGGCATGGATTGAAAATAAATAACCATTATAATATGACAAAATACAGCGGTTTAAATACCATTTGCACACACGTTGGAGAAATTAAAGACACCCAGTTTGGCGGTGCTGTTTCACCTATTTTTATGGCTTCTTCTTATCCCTATCTCGATGTTGAAGTAAAGCGTTATCCACGTTATTTTAACACACCAAATCAAGAGGCAGTAGCCCTAAAAATTGCCGCATTAGAACACGCCGAAAGTGCCTTGACTTTTGCTTCGGGAATGGCTGCTATCAGTAGCACTTTACTAACTTTTTTAAAACACGGCGACCACGTGGTTTTTCAAAATGAAATTTACGGAGGTGCTTATAATTTTGTAGTAGAAGAGTTTGATAAATTTGGAATTGAATATACCTTTACCAAAGGTGTGGCTATTGCCGATTTTAAATCTCAAATTAAAAAAAATACCAAGGTCATTTACATTGAAACACCCTCAAATCCACTTTTAACCTTAACGGATATTGCTGGCATTGCCAAACTTGCAAAGCAAAAAGGTTTAATCAGTATGATTGACAATACCTTTGCTTCGCCGGTAAATCAAACACCTATTGATTTTGGAATCGACATTGTTTTGCATTCGGCTACAAAATATTTGGGAGGTCATAGCGATATTTGTGCAGGTGCTGTTGCCTCAACAAATGATAATATCAATAAAATTTTTCAAAAATCGAAAAATTTGGGCGGAAATATGAGCGACTTTATGTGTTATCTTTTAGAACGCAGCATCAAAACTTTGGGTTTGCGCGTTGCACAACACAATGCAAATGCACTTGCTATGGCTACCTATTTAGAGCACCACAAAGCCGTTAAAAAAGTTTATTATCCCGGTTTAAAATCACACCCAAATCACCAACTTGCCAAAGCACAAATGAAAGGTTTTGGAGGGATGTTATCATTTGAATTAAAAGACGAATTTGATGCTACGGCTTTTCAAAAAGCATTAAAACTAGTTAAGCCTTCATTGAGTTTGGCGGGTGTTGAATCAACTATTTTATTGCCGGCATTGACTTCACACGCTTTAATGGGCGCTAAAGCAAGAAAAGAACAAGGTATTTCAGATAACCTTTTGCGTTTTTCAATTGGCGTAGAAGAACTTGAAGATATTATTGCCGATGTTGAACAAGCAATTAAAAAAATCACTAAAAGCTAATACAAATAGAATGAAATTAGATATTCTGGCCATAGGTGCGCATCCCGATGATGTAGAATTGGGTTGTGGTGCAACACTCGCTAAGGCCATTTTTGAAGGAAAAAAAGTAGGCATCTTAGATTTAACGCGAGGTGAATTAGGCACGCGAGGTTCAGCAAAAATTCGCGAAATGGAGTCGGCAGAAGCTTCAAAAATATTAGGCATTGCCATTCGCAAAAACCTTGGTTTTGCCGATGGTTTTTTTGTAAATGACCAACAACATCAGTTAAAAATTATTGAAATTATAAGAAAATACCAACCTGATATTGTGCTTTGCAATGCCATTAATGACCGCCACATAGACCATTCAAGAGGAAGCAAACTCGCCTCAGATGCTTGTTTTTTATCGGGATTGATAAAAATTGAAACCAAAATAAACAATTCGTTACAATTGCCTTGGCGGCCAAAACACGTATTTCATTACATTCAATGGAAACACCTAGAACCACATTTTGTGGTTGATGTTGGTGATTTTATCCATGTTAAATTAGAAGCTGTAAAAGCCTATAGTTCGCAGTTTTATAAGCCATATAGCGACGAACCGGTATCGCCAATTACAAGTAAAAACTTTTTAGACAGCATTACCTACCGCGCACAAGATTTAGGCCGAATCATTGGTGTAGATTACGCCGAAGGTTTTACATCCGAGCGCTATATTGCCGTTAAAAACTTGGATAACTTAATATAAAAAAGCCTTTTATAGCCTAAATATTTTTAAGTGATTATTTAAAAAAAAATAGTTGCAAAAAATAGGAAATAGCTTACATTTGCACCGATTTATTTGAAACATTAATAAGTCAATAAACGGTGGATGTAGCTCAGCTGGTTAGAGCATCGGTTTGTGGTGCCGAGGGTCGCCGGTTCGAACCCGGTCTTCCACCCAAGCACAAAGCTTCTCTTAACGGAGGAGCTTTTTTTGTTGAACAAATTTTGAATAAACGCAAAAGGGTGAGAAGTTTATCCCGTGAGCGAAGCGATACGGGAAACCCGGTCTTTCACCCAAGCACAAAGCTTCTCTTAACGGAGGAGCTTTTTTTGTTGAAAAAAGCTTATAAGTTATGGCCTTCTTTTAGTTTAATGCCATAGAGTATTCGGGTGATTTTAAAGGGTTTGATAATATAACGGTATATTATAAAAATAGCCATAAAAGTGATGATGATAAGAAGTGACATTTTTAACAAAATAGAACTATTTAGTTGAACAATATAATATCCCACGGCAACAATAATTGTTTGATGTAAAATATAAAAAGGATATACCGCTTGATTGGTAAATTTTAGAAAAGCATTGCTATAATTTAGGTGTTTTTTTGCAAAACCAACGGCCGCTATTATTAAAAACCAAATGTGAATTGAATTTAAAAACCCATAAACATAAAGATTGAAATCGTTTTGTTTAGGAAAATTTAAGTCCCACCAATAATAGTAAAACAATACAACTGCACCAAAAAGGCTTATGGTTAAATAGTAAAATCGGTAAGTTTCACAAGTATTCCAAAATTTATCCGATTGCGCCAAAAAATAGCCGTAAATCACTAAGGTTATTGAGGTTATAAATAGAAACCAATCATCTAATAAACTTTGTTGCTCGGGATAATCAAGATAAAGTGTAAAATAATAATAGGTGAGTGGCAAGCTTAAAAAAACAATTGTAATTGGATTTGCTATTTTATCTGCCAAATAAGCTTTTAGGGCTTTTAATTTGTCAAATTTAAAAAGTAAAAAAAGGGGAATCAAAAGCAAACAAAATACAAATAGATAAACAACAAACCACATGTGGCTCCAAGTGAGTGCGCCATCTGGATAAGGAATTAGGTCCCATACACGCGGGTAGAAATTAAAGTAAGAACCTGTAATTTTTCCTTTTTGCAAAAATTCAAAATACACCTGAAGAGGAATGGTAAAAAACATGGCAAAAAGCAAAGGAATCAATAAGCGCTTTATGCGCTCTCCTGCAAAAGTTAAAACGGAACGTTTCTCTAATGAAAAATGAATTCCGATACCGCAAATAAAAAATAGTAAGGGAATGCGCCATTGATGCAACCACCAAATAAACCTCGTTAAACCAATAGAATGCTCGTTATTTTTAACTTCCCAGCCAAAGCTCACAAAAGGCATAGCGCAATGGAATAGCATTAATATAAAAAAGGCTATAACACGCAACCAATCAACAAAATAGAGCCTTTGTTTCATTTATTTTTAGTTAAAACTACACTTTTTAAAGTAGCCAAACTGTCACAATTTTCAATATATAAAGCAAGGGATTGATTTTTGGCAAGACCATTTATCAAATAAAAACGACAAGGTTTTTGGCGCGTAATGCTTTTAGAAAAATCAATTTCGCCATCGATAAGTATTTTTTTTATGTCGAGGCTATCTAGCGCCAATGTTTTCATAGATTCTTGTGCCTTATCGGAATAGATTAGCGGTTTATTGCGGATGAGTTTTAAAATTCTGGCATTCGGCATATAATCGCAACCAGAATTTTTTCCATTTAAAAAAAACAGCAATAACACAATTCCTATTGAAAATCCGAAACCGTAAAATCCGAGACGCTTGGCAAATGTCATATTTAAATTATAAATTTTATGAAATCAATAAGTTAATATCCCGAAAGGGTAAATTAAACCAGTCGGCTACTGTTTTGTTGGTTAAAATACCGTGAAAAAAATAAACGCCATTTTGTAAACCTTTATCAAATCGCAATGCATTCTCTAAACCGCCACGTTCGCCAATTTTTAATAAATAGGGTGTAAAAAAGTTGCTGATAGAAATGCTTGCCGTTCTTGAATAGCGCGAGGGAATATTTGGCACACAATAATGAATAACGCCGTGTTTTATAAAGGTAGGCTGACTGTGTTTGGTAACTTCCGAAGTTTCAAAACAACCGCCGCGGTCAATGCTCACGTCAACAATAATAGCGCCATTTTTCATGCGTTTTACCATGGTTTCGGTTACCACAATGGGTGTGCGTGTTTTTCCGTAAAGTGCACCAATAACGGCGTCGCAACGCATCAATTGTTTTTGTAACACTTTTGGCTGAATGGTTGACGTGGCAATCATCTTTCCCAAATTATATTGCAAATTTCGAAGTTTAGAAATAGAATTATCAAATACAGTGATATTTAAGCCCAAACCAATGGCAACTCTAGCGGCGGCTTCACCAACATTACCAGCTCCTAATATGATTAATTTACTCGGATTAACGCCTGCAATGTTGCCGAGCAAAACACCATTTCCGTGGTTACAATTGTTGAGCAATTCGGCCGCAACATGCACAGAAGCAATACCGGCGATTTCACTTAAACTCTTAACAATGGGATAATTGCCGTGTTCATCTTTAATATAATCAAAAGCAATGGCGGTAATGCCTTTGCTAGAAAGCGCTTCAAAATAAGTTTTATCCTGCGTTTTTAATTGCATGGCCGAAAATAAAACACTTTGTGGATTTATTAAAGCAATTTCATCGGGTGTAGGCGGTTCAACTTTAAGAATTATTTGACATCCCAAAACCGATTTGTTATCATAAGCAATTTTTGCGCCCGCTTCTGAATAATTTTTATCGGTATAATTTGCACCAATACCAGCGCCCGTTTCAACGAGTACTTCATGGCCATTATTTACAAGGGTTGAAACCGCATCGGGTGTTAAGCAAATGCGTTTTTCTTCTAATAATATTTCTTTAGGGATGCCAATTTTTAAAGCGCCCTTATGCTTAAACACCTCCAATCGTTCTGGTTTTGGCATCAACGATTCTTTGCTAAAAGGTGAAAATTGTTTTCCCATAAGTTTAATTTTTAAGGGTTAATGTCCGTGAACCATCGGCATTTTCAACAATGTAAATTGAAACAGCGTTTAAAGGTAGTAAATTTTCTATCTTTTCGGGCCATTCTACAAAACAGTAATTATCCGAATAAAAGTAATCGTCAATGCCCAAATCTAAAGCTTCTTCTTCTTTTTTAATCCGATAAAAATCAAAGTGATAAATAGGGGTTCCTTTGCGGGATTGGTATTCGTTAACAATTGAAAATGTAGGAGAATTTGCGACATCCGCTAAGGATAATAATTTGACAAGCGCCTTTATTAAAGTTGTTTTGCCACTACCCATAGTACCGTAAAACAGCCAAATTTTAGAAGGTATTTTTTCTAAAAGTATGGCTGCTATTTTTGGTAATTCTATTTGACTATAAGTTAGTTGCATAAAAAATTAATTCATTTCAAGCGAATGATATACATTTTGAACATCGTCATCTTCTTCAAGTTTTTCTAATAAAGATTCAACTTCGGTTTGTTCGGTATCAGACAATTTTTTAGTTAAGGTTGGGATGCGTTCAAAACCGGAAGATAAAATCTCGATGTGGTGTTCTTCAAAATATTTTTGGATGGCTCCAAATTGTTCAAACGGCGCGTAAACAATGATGCCGTCGTCATCTTTAAAAACTTCTTCTACTTCAAAATCAATCAATTCAAGTTCAAGATCTTCTAAATCACTGCTTACATCATCGGTTTTAATTCTAAAATTACAGGTGCGGTCAAACATAAAAGCAACAGAACCCGAGGTGCCAAAAGTGCCACCATATTTATTAAAAATAGTCCTGATATTTGCCACTGAACGGTTGTTGTTATCGGTAGCCGCTTCAACCAAAACGGCAATGCCATAAGGCGCATAGCCTTCAAATAAAACTTCTTTGTAATTGGCCGTATCTTTTTCGGTTGCTTTTTTTATAGCACGCTCCACATTTTCTTTTGGCATATTGGCGGCTTTGGCATTTTGCATCACGGCTCTTAGATGTGCGTTGGTATCAGGGTTAGCGCCACCAGCTTTAACCGCCATAACAATTTCTTTACCAATTCGGGTAAAGGTACGCGCCATTGCCGACCAACGTTTTAATTTTCTTGCTTTTCTAAATTCAAATGCTCTTCCCATAAAAATTTATATTTTAAATTTAAAGTTTATAATGATTTGATTAACTGATAAAAATTAAGATTTAGACTTGAAAAACCCCTAGATTAAAATGCTTTTCAATTGGGGCATTGTTAGCCGCATCAATTCCCATACTAATCCATTTTCGCGTGTCGAGTGGGTTAATAATTGCGTCGGTCCAAAGTCGGGCGGCTGCATAATAGGGAGATGATTGTGTTTTATAATTTGATTCGATTTTGTGTAACAAAGCCGTTTCGTTTTCTTTAGTGATAATTTTTCCTTGTTTTTTAAGCGAGGAAACTTCAATTTGCAATAAAACTTGAGCTGCTTGTGCACCGCCCATTACGGCTAATTGCGCACTGGGCCAGGCCACAATAAGTCGGGGGTCATAAGCTTTGCCACACATAGCGTAATTGCCTGCGCCATAAGAATTTCCGATGATTATTGTGAATTTTGGCACAACCGAATTGCTTACGGCATTGACCATTTTAGCGCCGTCTTTTATAATGCCACCGTGTTCACTTTTGCTGCCAACCATAAATCCGGTAACGTCTTGTAAAAAAACAAGAGGCACTTTTTTTTGGTTGCAATTGGCTATAAAACGCGCCGCTTTATCGGCGCTATCAGAGTAAATAACCCCGCCAAATTGCATTTCACCTTTGGCATTTTTAACAATTTTGCGCTGGTTTGCAACAATGCCAACGGCCCATCCATCTATACGTGCATAAGCACAAATAAGTGTTTTGCCGTAATCTTTTTTATATTCTTCAATTTCAGAATTATCGACTAAACATTTTATAATATCAAGCATATCATAAGGTTGTGTTCGCAAATTTGGCAGAATTCTCATAATATCTTTCTCGCTTTCTTTTGGCTCTAGCGATTTAATTCTATTAAAACCCGCTTTGTTATTAGCGCCTATTTTATCGATGATATTTTTGATTTTATCGAGGGCTTCTTTGTCGGTTTTAGCTTTATAATCAATCGTACCGCTGATTTCAGTTTGCGAAATTGCACCTCCAAGGGTTTCGTTATCAATAGTTTCGCCAATTGCAGCTTTAACTAAATAACTGCCGGCTAAAAATATGCTTCCAGTATTTTCAACAATTAGTGATTCGTCGCTCATTATTGGTAAATAAGCACCACCAGCCACACAACTTCCCATAACAGCCGAAATTTGTGTAATGCCCATACTGCTCATTATGGCATTATTTCTAAAAATGCGACCGAAGTTTTCCTTATCGGGAAAAATTTCGTCTTGCATTGGCAAAAAAACACCAGCCGAATCAACCAAATAAATGATGGGTAATCGGTTTTCCATAGCAATTTCTTGCGCTCTTAGGTTTTTTTTCCCGGTGATTGGAAACCAAGCACCTGCTTTAACGGTGGCATCATTGGCAACTATAATGCAAAGTTTATTCTTGATAAAACCAATTTTCACAATCACGCCTCCCGAAGGGCATCCGCCTTGAGCTTCATACATGTCATCACCTGCAAAAGCACCAATTTCAATTGATTTAGAATTGGCATCAAGCAAATAATCAATGCGTTCACGCGCTGTTAATTTGCCATCAAGATGTTGTTTTTCAATACGTTTATCGCCGCCACCTTTATAAATTACGGAAAGTTTTTTCTTTAAATCGGCTACTAAAAGTTGGTTGAGATCCTCATTTTTATTACGGGCAACATCCATATAAAGTGTATTTATTTGTTCGGCTAAAGTACAAAATTGGAGGCTAAAATGGTACTCAATATTTTTACAAAAATTTCGTTTGTTTTATTAGTTGAATAATTGCGATATTTACGACTTTTAAAAAAAATAGGATTATGATGAATAAAAACGTGGTTTTGGGTTATGCTACAATTATTATGATTGTGGTAGGTTTAGGCCTAATTGGGTTAGGTGCCTTTAGATATAATGATGTTGCCGGATGGGGATTTGCCGCTGTTGGCGTAGGTTTTTTTGCCATTGCTTGGGTTTTTAACGCACTTAAAGGACGCGTCTAGCGATTTTAGATCTCTTGGTTTTACATTCATTTCTCATCTCTCAAAATTCAAAAAATGGCCGACGATAAAAAGATAATTTTCTCAATGACAGGAGTAAGCAAAACTTACCCGGGTGCTAATAAACCTGTATTAAAAAATATTTATTTAAGTTTTTTTTATGGAGCTAAAATCGGAATTCTAGGTTTAAATGGTTCCGGTAAATCCACGCTCTTAAAAATTATTGCCGGAATTGAAAAAAATTATCAAGGTACTGTCGAATTTTTACAGGATTATTCAGTTGGTTATTTAGAACAAGACCCGCAGTTAGATAATACTAAAACAGTTCTAGATATTGTAAAAGAAGGAGTCAGTAAAACTGTTGCCATTTTAGATGAATACCATAAAATTAACGACATGTTTGGTTTAGAGGAAGTTTATTCTGATGCCGATAAAATGGATAAATTGATGGCGCGTCAAGCGGTTTTGCAAGATGAAATTGACGCCGCTAATGCGTGGGAATTGGATACTAAATTAGAAATTGCAATGGATGCGCTTAGAACACCCGATGGTGAAACACCCATAAAAAACCTATCGGGAGGTGAACGCCGTCGTGTGGCTTTATGCCGATTATTGCTTCAAGAACCCGATGTACTTTTGCTGGATGAACCTACTAACCATTTAGATGCAGAATCGGTGCATTGGCTTGAAAATCATTTACAACAATATAAAGGAACCGTAATTGCCGTTACACACGATCGCTATTTTCTAGATAATGTAGCTGGATGGATTTTAGAATTAGATCGCGGTGAAGGCATTCCTTGGAAAGGGAATTATTCCTCTTGGCTTGAGCAAAAATCAACGCGATTAGCCCAAGAACAAAAAACAGTTTCTAAACATCAAAAAACTTTAGAACGCGAGCTAGAATGGGTACGCATGGCCGCTAAGGGAAGACATGCAAAACAAAAAGCACGTTTGTCGAATTACGATAAATTGCTCAATCAAGATCAAAAACAATTAGAGGATAAACTTGAAATATTTATTCCAAATGGACCCCGATTGGGGACTAATGTTATTGAAGCTCAATCGGTTTCAAAATCTTTTGGTGATAAATTATTGTATGAAGATTTGAGTTTTAAGCTACCTCAAAACGGCATTGTGGGAATTATAGGTCCGAATGGCGCTGGAAAAACAACGCTTTTTAAATTAATTATGGACGAATTACAGGCCGATAAAGGAACTTTTTTTGTTGGGGATACCGCAAAAATTGCCTATGTAGATCAAAGTCATAGCAATATCAATCCTGAAAAAACCATTTGGCAAAACTTTGCCAATGAACAAGATTTGATTATGATGGGAGGTAAGCAAGTGAATTCAAGAGCTTATTTAAGTCGGTTTAATTTTTCGGGTAGCGACCAAAATAAAAAAGTTGCAACCTTGTCGGGTGGTGAGCGCAACCGATTGCATTTAGCGATGACTTTAAAAGATGAAGGAAATGTATTGCTTTTAGATGAACCCACCAATGATTTAGATATAAATACGCTAAGAGCTTTAGAAGAAGGATTAGATAATTTTGCAGGATGTGCCGTGGTTATTAGCCATGACCGATGGTTTTTAGACCGAATTTGCACACATATTTTAGCCTTTGAGGGCGATAGTCAAGTGTATTTTTTTGAAGGTTCCTTTTCAGAATATGAAGAAAATAAAAAGAAACGCTTAGGAGCCGATGTGATGCCTAAGCGTATCAAGTATAAAAAATTAATTCGTTAAATAAAGCCTCTTACGAGGCATCTTTAAAATTATCAAATAACCGTCTAATTACCTGACTTCGGTCTTCCAACTTTAAAATTCAGCATTAAGGCATTAAGAGGCATTAAGCTTTGAACAATAAACTTTGGTCTTTTGACTTTGGTCTTCTGACTTATTGTTGTATAAATTTTTTACAATGCTTTCACCTTTTTAAATAGGATATTATTCTCTAAATGGATGTGTTGAAACAAATCATTTATAAATTCATTTAATTTAAAATAGAGGGCTTTATAGGTGTTGCAAGCCCATTCAGGTGTTTGAAAATGATTGCTTAAGGCGATTATTTCTTTGGCATATTCACCAACAACTTCGTGTTCGTGTTCCATCATATTAACGGGATTTTCAATGGAGCCAAAAGGAAGCACTGCATTTTTATCTTTTAAATACGCTTTAATGGCAGGGAACAGAATCCGTTCTTCTTTTATCATGTGAGGCGCTAAATCGGCTGCTAACTTTTGGTAAAGCTCGGCAATTTTAATTACTTCTGGGCTGTGGTCGCCGTGAACTTTAGCAACTTTTTGAGCGAATTCATCAATAATATCAAGGTTTTCTGTTACATATTTGTGATGTACATTTACAATATAATCAATTAAAAAGGGTAATTCCCATTCATTGAAGTTGAGATTGGGCACATCCGATTTATTTTGATTTGAATTTAAATCATTCAGTAAATCGGTGGGGTTTATATGGTGTTTTTCGCAAGCTTTTGCAATGCTGATGCCACCTCCACAACAAAAATCTAATTGATATTTTTTAAAAACACTAGCTGTACTAATATCTTCAGCAACTATTTCGGCGATTGTTTTTTCGAGTAAATTTTCCATAATTTGAGTTTATAAATTAAGGAACAAAGGTACTAATTATAATTAATAAAAGATAAAATAATCTTTTATTAATTATTTAACGCTTGTTTTAAAGCATCAAGGGCAAAAATAATTGCTTGATGAGGCGTTGAATTTTGTAATAATAAAGCCTCTTTAAATTCCTTAATGGTAATATTTTCAGTTTGAGAAAGCCTTTCAATTTGTTGCATCATCAAATCCTTGGCATTGTTTATCGTTTGGTAGCACGTTTTAGAAATGTAGATATGTTGAACAGCATTGTAATTAAATTCTTGTTCAATGGTTGCATTTATAAGCAATTTATAATGGAAAACACTTTCTGAAATGGGGTTAATTCGGGTAATTAAATTTTCAACCTTTAAGCGTTCTAAAAACAATGCAAAACGCTCAATAGCCTTTATTTTTGTATGATACAACCGCTTTTCGCGCTTGAGATTAGCTGTTAAGATATACTTTTTAAACAACAATTTTTGATATTGTTTTAATAATAAGAAGCTTGTTAAATACCAACAAGAAAAAAAGAGTAATACTAAAATTAACAAATCAACTAAATCAAAATACATTTTTAAAGGCTTTAAGATGTCAAAAATAATTCAAAAAAATGAGACAAAGTCATTCTATGATTAATATCAACTTTTAATATGATTCTTGTCATTATCAATCATTTTAAATAGAATTAAAATTGCATATAATAATGAACGGAATAATTAATCAATTAAAAACTTTATAATAATGAAAAAAATAGGTTTAATTTTTATTTTATCCTTGCTAACCAGTTTTGCTTTTGCACAAACGGGTCACATTATGCAAGGTGTAGGCGCTTTAAACATGTCAATGGGAGGCGCTTCAACCGCCCAACCGTTAGATATTAGTGGGGCTTTGCAATGGAATCCTGCATCAATATCGGTTTTTGATGAAAAAATAATGAATTTTGATTTGGGCATCTTTTTTTCATCACCAAATTTAAGTTCAACTTTGCCCGCAGGAATGTTAGGCCCAGGTGCGCCATCGGTTTCTGGAGAAACTAAAGATGCCAGAGGTATTTCTCCAATGCCAGCATTTGCAATGGTTTGGGGTAAAAAAGACAGTAAACACACTTTTGGTGTATCGCTATTTGGAATTAGCGGTTTTGGAGTAACCTTTCCTGAAGAAAAAAATAATCCGCTAAGTCCAACTTTCAATCCTACAATAAATTCAAATCCTGCAAATTACCCCCAACAAGCGGGAGGTTTTGGTAGATTGCGATCTAATTATATGTTAATGCAAACGGGATTTACCTATGCCTATAAATTATCTGATAAATTTTCGATTGGTATTGAACCAACCATAGATTTTTCAATTTTAGAAGTGGACCCAAATCCAATTGCCTCTCCAAGTCCAACATTGGGTTATCCTGAATCAGACGCAGCTTCTGCATTGGGTTTTGGCGGGCAAGTTGGTATCTTTTATAATTCCGGTTCGGGTTTTAAACTAGGGGTAGCTTATAAAACCGAACAATCATTTGGAAAATTTGATTTTAAAGGAACTTATCTAGATGGTTCTAAAGCGCCAAATGTTAAATTTAAAATGAATTATCCCGCAATTTTCTCAGTTGGTCTAGGTTATTCTGCCGAAAAATTTGATTTCGCTTTAGATTACAGAACCATTAATTATGAAAATGCAGAGGGTTTTGCTGAAAAAGGCTGGACTAATACAGCCTCGGTTGCAGGATTCGGTTGGCAAAATATTGATATAATTTCGGCTGGATTGCAATTAAAACTTATTGATAAATTGCCTTTGCGTTTTGGTTATACTTACAGCGGAAACCCAATAAATAGTGATTTAGCCATGTTTTCTATTGAAGCAACTGCCATTATCAAAAATGCATTTCAATTCGGATTTGGTTATGAATTAAGTGATAATTTAACCCTAAACGGTGTTTATCACCACGGTAGCAGTGATGGCAAAACATCCGGACCGCTGTTAAATCCTTTAATGATAACGCCAAGTAATCCAAATGGCGCAATTCCAGGTAGTAGTGTTGCTTATGATATGAAAACAGACTTAATTATGTTTGGCTTTAGCTATAAGTTTATTAAATAATTTTTTTTGTATTAGGTTATTTAATTAAAGACCGTCTCAAAACTGAGGCGGTTTTTTTATTTATGAACAGTACCAAAAAATTAAAGTATGCTATTTATAAAATTAATAAAATAAAAATCAATAGATTAACTTTAAAATTTTCTTAAAATCTTTAAAAATTAAAATTAAATTTAATATTTAGAAACAAAATGTACTTCATTTGCGTCTTCACTATAAAAAGCAACTTTAAACACCATTTTGAAAGTAATTCCCTTATTTAACAACCAGCAGCAATTGATTAAAAAGTTACTACAAAATGACCGTAGTGCTCAAAAAGAGTTGTTTACACTATTTGCACCAAAAATGATGGGCGTGTGCCGACAATATATAAAAGATTTGCAATTTGCTGAAGAAGTGATGCTTAACGGATTTTTAAAAGCGATGACACATTTAAAATCCTTTGAAAATAAAGGGAGTTTTGAAGGGTGGATACGAAGAATTATGATAAACGAATGCATTTCATTTTTACGACAACAAAAACCACAACTTTTAATAGACGACAATCGCTATTTTGAAGACAAAACAGAACACCAAGAACAAGAAGCCTTTGAAATTTCCGATTTACAACAACTCGTCGATAATTTGCCCAACGATTTCAAATTGGTTTTTAATCTATTTGCCATTGAAGGATTGTCTCACAAGGACATATCAAATACTTTAAAAATTTCGGAGCAGGCTTCAAGACTGCGCTTGTTTAAAGCAAGAACCCAATTAAAAGAGGAATATTCACGCTTAAAAAATGCTACAAATGGAAAATGAATTGGAAAATTTAATAAAATCTGAATTTGATCACAGAACATTAAATCCGAGCAGTTATGCCTTTGATAAACTTATTGATAAACTAATGGTACATCAAAAAAGCAAGCAAAGCATAAACCTTAAAAACTTAGTGATTGCCGCAAGCATTTTAGGTTTGATTTTTACAGTGGGTTATGAATTTAATTTTAAAGCTAAAACAACGGTGAAACAAAATGTTATCAGTAATATCCAAAAAAAGGAAACAGTACCTATTACTAAAGAAACCAAGCTATTGATTACGAAAACTTTTAAAAAGGAAAGTTCTATAAAAAATAAGATAAGGTCAAAAGAGCTAGTTTTTGCAAAGGCAAATAGTTTAGAAAAAATGAATGATGATGCTACTTTAACATCCGAAAAACCAATTGAAGTTTTAGCGTTAATTGATAAGCCTAAAACAAAAGAATTTCTAGTCAATTCTAATGTAACCGATGCCGAAATAAATGAACTTTTAAGTAGCGTTCAAACCAAAAAATTAGCTACCACACGCGATAGTTTATCGGTAAATGCTTTTCAATTATTGTATGAAATTGAAGTCGAAATAAACAAACCGCTACCCGAAAAAGTTATTTTAACGCTTCGTAGTGGATCGCGTGCAATAAAAGAGCTTATAAAACCCACAAACAATTAAAAAATTAATAACATGAAAAATATTACCACAATTCTATTGAGCATTTTTGTACTTTACAGTATGCAATCTAATGCGCAAAATCGCAATTTTGAAGAACGTGTAAAAATTTTAAAGCAGCGTATTGAAAATATTTCTTTTGAAGAGCGTAGCCACCTAAAAGAACTTATTAAAGATATCAACTATCGTTTAGAACTAGAAGCTATTTCAAAAGATTCTGCGCAAGTTTTAAAACAAAAAGCAGCCGAAGAATCAGCACAAAATATTAAAATTCGCATTGCCGAAATAGAACAGCAATTGCGCGATTTAATACAAAATAAAGTTGATGAGGCTATTTTTAAAGAAGAAACCAGCCACAGATTTAGGTTTGCTGGTTTAGATATTGATTATTCTGAAAATTATCATCACAAACATCGCTATTATAATGATAACAGAAGAACCCAATCACAAACCATATTAGCCGTGGGAACAAGTAATCTTATAACAGACGGAAATTTAAATTCATTAGAAAACTCGGATTTTGATTTTTGGAAGTCCCATTTTTTTGAAATTGGCTCAAATTCTAAAACACGCATGTTTAAAAATAGCGAATTATTTTATATAAATTATGGATTATCATTAACATACAATGTGCTAAGTCCAAAAAGGAATCAGTTTTTTGTCGCAAATAATACCGCCACTTTATTGCAAACAAACCTCGAAAATTTAGACAAATCTAAGTTTAAAACGGTTCAATTGGTTGTTCCCCTCTTTTTTGAAACCGATTTTAGTCGTTCAAAACTTAACGAAGATCGTATATATTATAGGCCTAATACAGGATTCAAAATGGGATTTGGCGGATTTTTTGGGCTTAATATCAAAACCAAACAAATTTTAAAATACCAAATGGATGATATTAAAGTAAAAGACATTAAAAAAGGCGACTTCAATGTGAATAATTTTCTATACGGCTTAAATGGTTTTGTCGGTTACCGCGACACAAGCCTCTTTTTTAGATACCATTTAAATAATCTGTTTAAAGACAATCTTATAGAACAAAAAAATATTGAATTCGGACTGCGATTTGAATTGTAACTAATTTAAAACTTATCACTACTTTTGCACAGCAGGTCGCCTTATCGTTCCGATTCGTCGGGAAGGAAAGTCCGGACACCACAGAGTAGCGTAATGGGTAACGCCCATCCGGCGAAAGCCGAGGACCAGTGCAACAGAAAGCAAGTACAGTTAGGCTGTAGTGAAACCAGGTAAACTCTACGCGGTGCAATGTTACGTATATTGGAACACTGATTAATTTCAGATAAGGGTACTCGCCCGATTCCAAGGGGTAAACAGCTCAAGTTAAGCATAAATGTTTAACTCAGATAAATGATAAGGCATTTTCTAGTTGAAAATGACAGAATCCGGCTTATAGACCTGCTTTTTTATTTTAAGAAATTCTTAAAAATAGCCCTTTTTAGATGTTTCAAATTCAAAGATATTTAATTTCAGTTGTATTGATTTCTAATATTCTTAACAACTAAACAAATTGGATAAATATCCTTAAAAAAAGCTTCAAATTTTGTAAATTCGCCAAAAAAATAAGTCTAAACTTTTTTTAAAACTTTATATTATGGCTTTTGATATTGAAATGATAAAAGGTGTTTATGCCAGGATGACTGAACGCGTTGACGCCGCAAAAAACAAGGTTAAAAAACCTTTAACACTAGCTGAAAAGATATTATACAATCACTTATGGGATGGAATTGCTAAAACTGCTTATAAACGTGGTGTTGATTATGTCGATTTTGCTCCCGACCGCATTGCTTGTCAAGATGCCACTGCTCAAATGGCTTTATTGCAATTTATGCAAGCCGGAAAAGATAAGGTTGCAGTTCCTACAACCGTTCATTGCGATCACTTAATTCAGGCGCGATTGGGTGCTGATAAAGATTTGCAAAACGCCATTAACAACAGTAGTGAAGTCTTTAACTTCCTCGGTTCAGTATCAAATAAATACGGCATTGGTTTTTGGAAACCCGGCGCAGGAATTATACACCAAGTAGTTCTTGAAAATTACGCCTTTCCGGGAGGAATGATGATTGGAACCGATTCGCATACCGTTAATGCAGGCGGTTTAGGGATGATTGCCATTGGTGTTGGAGGCGCTGATGCCGTTGATGTTATGGCAGGAATGGCGTGGGAATTGAAATTTCCAAAATTAATTGGCGTTAAATTAATTGGTAAACTCTCAGGTTGGACCGCACCAAAAGATGTCATTTTAAAAGTTGCCGGAATTTTAACTACTAAAGGCGGTACCGGCGCAATTGTTGAATATTTTGGAGAGGGAGCCAAATCAATCTCCGCTACCGGTAAAGGAACCATTTGCAATATGGGTGCTGAAATTGGCGCTACCACTTCAACATTTGGTTACGATAAATCAATTGAACGTTATTTAAGAGCTACAAACCGCCATGAAGTTGCCGATGAAGCCAATAAAATTGCCTCTTATTTAACTGGTGATGACGAAGTTTATGCCAATCCAAACTTGTATTTTGACGAAGTTATTGAAATTAATTTATCCGATTTAAAACCACATTTAAACGGACCTTTTACACCAGATTTAGCCACCGAAGTAGGCACAATGACCGAAAAGGCAACTAAAAATGGCTGGCCTTTAAAAGTAGATTGGGGTTTAATTGGATCTTGCACCAATTCCTCTTATGAAGATTTATCAAGAGCCGCTTCTATTGCTAAACAAGCAGTTGAAAATAAAATTGAAGCCAAAGCTGAATTTGGTATAAATCCAGGTTCTGAGCAAGTGCGCTACACTGCTAATCGCGATGGGTTATTAGGCATTTTTGAAGAATTAAATGCAAAGATTTTTACTAATGCTTGTGGACCTTGTATTGGTCAATGGGCGAGAGAAGACTCCGAAAAACAAGAAAAAAATACCATTGTTCATTCGTTCAACAGAAACTTTTCAAAAAGAGCTGACGGAAATCCAAATACCCATGCTTTTGTGGCTTCACCTGAGATGGTTGCAGCTATTGCTATTTCTGGTCGTTTAGATTTTAATCCGTTGACCGATAAACTCATCAATAAGGAAGGAAAAGCAATTTTATTGAAAGAACCTACTGGATTTGAATTGCCTCCTAAAGGTTTTGACGTTAAAGATCCTGGCTTTGTTGCTCCTTTTGCAGATGGTTCTGGCGTTAAAATTGTTGTTAAAGAAGATTCCGAACGCTTGCAATTATTGACGCCCTTTAAACCCATTTCTAAGGACTTAAAAGGCGCCATATTATTGATAAAAGCTAAAGGAAAATGCACAACCGACCATATTTCAATGGCAGGTCCTTGGTTGCGCTTTCGCGGACATTTGGACAACATTTCTAATAATATGCTAATCGGCGCAGTTAACGCTTTTGGAGGTGCAACCAATAAGGTTAAAAATCAGTTGACAGGTGAATTTGGTAGTGTTCCCGATACCGCCAGAGCTTATAAAGCAGCAGGCATTTATTCAATAATAGTGGGGGATCAAAATTACGGAGAAGGTTCTTCACGCGAACATGCCGCAATGGAACCACGTCATTTGGGGGCTGCGGCGGTTATTGTTAAATCATTTGCACGTATTCACGAAACAAACCTTAAAAAACAAGGTATGTTAGGTTTAACTTTTGCAAATGAAGCCGATTATGATTTAATTCAGGAAGATGACCGTTTTAACTTCTTAGATTTAAATCAATTTGCACCCGGTAAACAATTAACTTTAGAGCTGGTTCACAAAGATGGTTCAAAAAATACCATTAAGTTAAATCACACTTATAATGCCGGTCAAATTGAATGGTTTAATGAAGGTTCAGCCTTGAATTTAATAAAAAGGGAAAATGCGCGATAAGCGTTAATAATTATTATATTTGTAAAAGAGGCGTCATTTGACGTCTCTTTTTTTATTTAAAAAATAAAAAAATCGGTTTCGTAAATAAAATAAGTGTATTGTCAATTTTTTTGTAAATTTTCACTCTAAATGCTTTATAATTGTAGGCTGACTAAAATGTCAGTATAATAGCAATAAAATTTAGACTGTTAGAGGCTAAAAACAATTAATGAATTTTAATTTTTATAGGAATTTATTTTTACAATTTGAGATAAAGTTTGTGTTAAATAATTAATTTTGAATACATTTAAATGAAAGCACTTTTTTATACACGAGAATTTCCACCTTACGTTTATGGCGGAGCAGGGGTTCATGTTGAATATTTAGCAACTGAATTAGCTAAACTCATGGAAGTTGAAGTACGTTGCTTTGGTGACCAAAATCAACAATCAAAACAACTTAGTGTTAAAGGTTTTCCTTTTGAAAACCCTGATTTTGACCATTCAAATGCAAAATTAAAAGCAGTTTTACAAACATTAAGCACCTGTATTCAAATGAACGCAGCAAACATAGATGCTGATATTGTGCATTGTCACACGTGGTATGCACAGTTTGCGGGTATTGTAACAAAATTGTGTTATGGCATTCCTCTCGTAATTACAACCCATTCTTTAGAGCCTTTGCGCCCATGGAAAAGAGAACAATTGGGACGTGGTTATGAGGCTTCTTCTTGGATAGAAAAAACCGCGATTGAAATGGCTGATGCCGTTATTGCTGTATCTAACGAAACAAAAGCAGATGTTTTAAAATATTTTGATGTTGATAAAAACAAAGTAAAAGTCATTTATAACGGAATTAATCTTAAGGAATATGTACTTACGAGCGAAACTTCAACACTTGATGAATATGGTATTGATAAATCAAAACCGTATGTGCTTTTTGTTGGAAGAATTACCAGACAAAAAGGCATTATATACCTTGTAAATGCTATTAAATATATAAATGCTGAAACCCAAATTGTGTTGTGTGCCGGTGCACCCGATACACCCGAAATTGCTAAAGAAATGGAATCTAGTATTCTGGAGATAAAAAAAGGCCGTAAAAATGTCATTTGGATTGAAAAAATGTTGCAGAAAAAAGAAGTCATTCAATTGTATTCGCATGCCGATGTGTTTTGTTGCCCCTCAATTTACGAACCTTTCGGAATCATAAATATTGAAGCTATGGCTTGCCAAACAGCAGTAGTAGCGAGTGCTGTAGGTGGTATTAAAGAAGTGGTTGTAAATGGTGAAACTGGAATATTAGTCCCTTTAGAACAACAAACTACCGCACCTTTTGAACCCGTAAACCCCGATAAATTTTCAAGAGATTTGGCAGCCGGCATCAATAAATTGATAAAAGACAAATCATTAAGAGAAACAATGGCAAAAAATGGCAGAAAACGCGTTGAAGAAACTTTTGATTGGATAGCCATTGCCAAACAAGTAGCAGATTTATATCAATCTTTATTAAATGAAAAAAAATAGAATTGCTGTAGTTGTTAAATAATTAATTTTTAGATACATTAAAAACAAATAAGTAAATATAAATTCTTAAAATATGGTAGATACAGATAACGTTTTAGCAATTATATTAGGTGGTGGTCAAGGGTCAAGGTTGCATCCACTAACCGAATCGCGTTCAAAACCTGCCGTTCCCATCGCAGGAAAATATAGGTTGGTAGATATACCGATTTCAAATTGTATCAATTCGGGCATCAAACGCATGTTTGTGCTGACGCAATTTAATTCAGCTTCGTTAAACAAGCATATTAAAAACACCTATCATTTTAGTTTTTTTAGCTCTGCTTTTGTAGATGTATTAGCCGCCGAACAAACACCTGGAAATAATACCTGGTTTCAAGGTACAGCCGATGCAGTACGCCAAAGTATGCACCATTTTAAGAGTCATGATTTTGAATACGCGCTAATTTTATCGGGCGACCAATTGTATCAAATGGATTTTAACGACATGCTTCAAGCGCATATTAAAAGTAAAGCCAAAATATCAATTGCCACCATTCCGGTTAATGCAAAAGACGCCACTTCGTTTGGCATTTTAAAATCGGATAAGAAAAATTTTATTTCCTCCTTTATTGAAAAACCTGCAGCTGAATTATTGCCCGATTGGATTTCGGATGTGAGTAATGAAATGAAGGCTGAAGGTAGAAATTACTTAGCCTCAATGGGGATTTATATTTTTAACAGAGCCCTGCTTATTGAATTAATGAATAATCCAAAAACAAACGATTTCGGTAAAGAAATTATCCCTCAAGCCATTGAAAACAATCCCGTTTTAAGCTACCAGTTTGAAGGTTACTGGACTGATATTGGAAATATTGATTCCTTTTTTGAAGCCAATCTCGGCTTGACCGATGACTTTCCAAAATTTGACTTATACAGCACTGCCCGACGTATTTATTCGCATGCCAGAATGTTGCCAACTACCAAAATTTCGGGAACAATCTTAGATAAAACCGTGATTGCCGATGGCTGCATTATCAATGCTGGAAAAATTGAACATTCGGTTATTGGTGTGCGTTCTCGAATTGATAAAGAATCGACTGTGATTAACACTTATATGATGGGAGCCGATTATTATCAGCCGCTCGAAGAAATTCTAGACCCAGCCATTGTTTCAATGGGAATTGGCTCTCGTTGTTTTATTAAAAACGCCATTTTAGATAAGAACTGTTGCATTGGCGATGATGTTCGAATTATTGGAGGTTCTCATTTATTGGATACAGAAACCGATAAATATGTGGTGAGAAATGGTATTGTAGTGATTAAAAAGGAAGCTGTTATTCCAAATGGAATGGTAATTTAATAGACTATTTTTATGCAAAATCAAAGGCGTGTAGTTATTGAGAACGTTTATCCTCAAATAAATAACGGTGAATTTTATATTAAAAGAGTGCTCGGTGAAACCGTAAGCGTTACCGCCGATATTTTAGCAGATGGTCATGAGGCCATTGCCGCCTCACTGTTAATAAAACATCAAAACGAAAAAAAGTGGTCAGAATTTAGGATGAATTCATTAGGAAATGAGTTTTGGCAAGCCACTTTTAAAGTAGAAAAACAAGGCTTTTACACTTATAAAATTCAGGCTTGGGTTGACTATGCGCTCAATTGGCAACACGGTATCAAACTAAAAATAGAAAACAAGCAACACGTCAGCTCCGAATTGCTTGAAGGAGTTAGTCTTTTAGAGAAATGTATTAAACTTGCCAGCGCTACTGACAAAACCTATTTAAGAACCCTTCAAACTATTTTTGGCGACGAAAATAAGTATAAATTAGCTATTATTGAGGCAACTAGCGAAAAGCTATACCAGCAATTTCTAAAATATCCCGAAAAGTTTTTGGCTAATACTTCTAAAGAATATCGCGTATATGTTGATCGTTTAAAGGCGCGCTTTAGCACTTGGTATGAATTTTTTCCAAGGTCAGCTTCACAACAAAATGGCGTTCATGGAACTTTTAAAGATTGTGAAGCATTGTTGCCACGCATTGTTGAAATGGGTTTTGACACCTTATATTTTCCACCCATTCATCCCATTGGTGAAGTGAACAGAAAAGGAAAAAATAACACCACAACAAGTCGGCCAGATGATGTTGGGTCGTGTTGGGGAATTGGTTCACAATATGGTGGACATAAAGCAATTAATCCAAAATTAGGAACTTTATCCGATTTTAAATCATTAATTATCAAAGCAAAATCATTGGGAATTGAACTTGCAATGGATTATGCTTTGCAAGCCGCTCCCGATCATCCTTGGGTTAAAACACATCCAAAATGGTTTAAGTGGAGACCAGATGGAACGGTTCAATATGCCGAAAACCCTCCTAAAAAATACCAAGATATTCTGCCTATTTACTTTGAAACAGATGATTTTAAAGCGCTTTGGCAAGAATGTTTAGAAACGTTGTTTTTTTGGATTGAATGTGGCATCCAAATCTTTAGAGTCGATAATCCACACACAAAACCATTTTATTTTTGGAATTGGATTATCGATCAAGTGAAACAAAAATATCCCGATGTTTTGTTTCTTGCCGAGGCATTTACCGGCCCAAAGGTGATGCAACAATTAGCGAAACAGGGTTTTACCCAATCATATACTTATTTTACTTGGCGCGAAAATAAATATGAATTGACAAATTATGTAGAGGAATTGTCAAAAACAAATCTGCGCGAGTATTTTCACCCTAATTTTTGGACTAACACACCCGATATCAATCCGTTTCATTTGCAAGGCGCTAATGAATCAACTTATAAAATCCGCTATGTGCTAGCTGCCACTTTGAGTTCAAATACCGGAATTTATGGTCCCGTTTTCGAACAGATGATTAGCGAAGGAATTCCTGGTAAAGAAGAGTATTTGAATTCTGAAAAATTCCAAATTTGTAACTACAACTGGTTTAAAAAGAATGAATTAATAAACTTTATTTCAAAAGTTAATAAAATAAGAATTAACCATAAAGCCTTACAGCAAACCAATAATATCAAATTCTGTATTATCGAAAACAATAATTTAATGGCTTTTTATAAATGGGATGAGGACAAATTAGATGAAGTTTTAATAGTAATCAATTTAAATCCCAACGATACCCAACAAGCCATGCTTCAAATCCCCTTAAATGAATTAGGAATCACCAACGGTCAACAAATTGAAGTTACTGATTTGTTGACCAATAATACTTATTATTGGGATAAGGAATGGAATTTTGTTGAGCTAAAACCAAGTTTACCTTGCCATATATTTACAATAAAAAAATAGATTATGAGTAAAAAAGACTTGAAAACCACTTTGTTACAGCCCCTCTATAATTTTGAAGATTCTTGGGAGGAATTGCTTAATAACAAGGCATTTGTAAAGGCTTTTTTGTCGGATGTTTTAGAGGATTATATCGTAAAACAGCGCTGGTATGCTGGCAAGTCGAGCAAATTAAAATACATTGAACTTTCAGAATACTTTAAAATCCAGAATGAGGGCGAAGTCTACTATGGACTTATTTTAGAACTTGATTTTGTGGAAGCCTTTTATCAACATTATTTCTTGCCAATTGCCTTTGTATCAGATGAAAACTTTGCCAATAACGATAGAATTTTATCCATTAGTATTAAAGGTCAAAAAGGATTTATCATTGATGCCATTAATTTAGAATCTTTTAGAAAATTGGTATTTGAGCGCATATTAAATGCCGAGCCTAACGATAAAACACGCGTTCAATATCACAAAAGCGTCAAATTTATAAACATTAATTATGAGTCTTCGCGCTATATGGGACTTGAGCAAAGCAATACCTCAATTGTTTATAATGAAAAATATGTGTTGAAGTTTTTTAGACGCATTTATGCCGATAAAAATCCCGATTATGAAATGAGTCGCTTTTTGTCAGAGAAAAAAGACTTTAAAAACACACCCTCTTTTTTGGGAAGCATCAACATTGTTGATGCCGATAATAGTCATATTAGCATTGCATTGCTACAAGAAATGATTCAAAATCAAGGCGATGCGTGGGATTATATGCTAACTGAATTTCATCAAGTATTTTTAAATATTGATACTAAACGCATCAAAATTGACAGCCTACCCATAGTTGAATTATACAAAAGCATTTCAATAAGCCAAGTACCGCCTCAAATTATTGATTGGGTAGGACTCAATTTATTTTTAAAAACCCAAATTTTAGCCCTTAGAACGGCCGAAATGCATATTACACTTGGTTCTGAATTCGAAGAAACGGCATTTACACCCGCACGCTTTAACGACGATTATGCCGTTTGGCTTAAAAACCGCATGCTATACCAATTTCAAAACAGATTGAATGCTATTGAAAATAGCTTGGCAAAACTTAGCGGATTGGCGTTAGAATTGGCAAAGGAATTTTTAGATAAAAAAAGTATTATCCGTAAACGCTTCGAAAATTTTGATTGGACAAAGCTTAAAGGTGAACGCATTAGGGTTCACGGTGATTATCATTTAGGACAAATTTTAGTTAAAAACGAAGATTTTTATATTTTAGATTTTGAAGGAGAACCCGAAAGCACTATTAGAGATCGAAAAGTAAAACAACCACCTTTAAAAGATGTTGCGGGTTTATTTAGGTCTTATCATTATGCCATTTACGCCACAATTTTTAATAATATAGACCATTATCACCAACCTCAAGAAGCGCTTTTTAAGGCTGCCGAATTGTTATACAGCTATTTAACGGGTGTTTTTCTTGAATCTTACCTTTTAAAAATACAAAAAGCTAATTTGAATATCGGCTATGACCAAGAACGGTTATTTATTTTAAAATACTGTTTGCTAGAAAAGGCCGTTTATGAACTCGGTTACGAATTAAATTCACGCCCAAACTGGGCACTCATTCCTTTAAAAGGAATCTCAAATATTATAAATTACTAAAAATATGCCAAACGTCATTGCACACAGTTTATTTACCGAATTCGACATTAATTTGTTTAAAGCGGGAAAACATTACAGACTTTACGAAAAATTTGGGTCACATCCCTTAAATTTGAATGGGGTTAATGGAACTTATTTTGCGGTATGGGCTCCAAGTGCCAAGCAAGTTTCGGTGATTGGCGATTTTAACCATTGGGTTGATGGTGAATTTAAATTAAAAGTGCGCTGGGATGCTTCTGGAATTTGGGAAGGTTTTATTCCCTATGTTGGAAAAGGGAATCTTTATAAATACAAAATCCATTCAACGATCAATAATTATATTTCTGAAAAGGCTGATCCCTATGCCAAACGAAGTGAACACCCACCAAAAACAGCATCTGCCATTTGGATAGACAATTACCAATGGAACGATAAGTCTTGGCTAGATATTAGAAAAAATTACAATGCTTTGGATGCACCTTTTTCGGTTTATGAAGTCCATTTAGGCTCTTGGAAAAGAAAACTTGAAGAAAATCGCTTTCTGTCTTATTTTGAATTAGCAGATGAATTGGTTAGTTATGTAAAAGCCATGAATTTTACGCACGTCGAATTTATGCCTATTATGGAATTTCCTTACGACCCTTCTTGGGGCTACCAAATTACGGGTTATTTTGCCCCAACTTCGCGTTTTGGTTATCCCGACGAGTTTAAATATCTGGTTGACAAACTCCATCAAAATAATATTGGACTCCTATTAGATTGGGTTCCGTCACATTTTCCTGAAGATGCCCACGGACTTGGTTTTTTTGACGGCTCTCATTTATATGAGCATCCCGATAGAAAACGCGGTTACCATCTCGATTGGAAGAGCTTGATTTTTAATTATGGACGCCATGAAGTTCGCTCGTTTTTAATTAGCAATGCGCTTTTTTGGCTAGACCACTATCACGCCGATGGTTTAAGAGTAGATGCTGTTGCCTCAATGTTGTTTTTAGATTACTCTCGCAATGAAGGCGAGTGGGAAGCAAACATTTATGGTGGAAATGAAAATTTAGAAGCCATCTCTTTTTTAAAGGAATTAAATACCGAAATTTATAAATCATTTCCTGACGTTCAATCAATTGCCGAAGAATCAACGGCCTTTCCTAAGGTGTCAAGTCCTGTGTTTTTGGGTGGCTTAGGTTTTGGTATGAAATGGATGATGGGTTGGATGCACGACACCTTACAATATTTTTCAAAAGATCCTATTTACCGACGTTTTCATCAAAATGACATTACCTTTAGCTTAACTTATGCCTTTACCGAAAATTATATGTTGCCCTTATCGCACGATGAAGTTGTATATGGTAAAAATTCTATCCTCGGTAAAATGCCTGGCGATGAATGGCAACGTTTTGCCAATTTAAGATTGTTATACGGCTATATGTTTACACATCCGGGAACCAAATTATTGTTTATGGGTGGTGAATTTGGTCAGTATCAAGAGTGGAATTTTGAAAAAAGTCTGGATTGGAATTTATTAGATTTTGAGCCACATAAAAACACACAAAATTATGTTGCGGCTTTAAATCAATTTTATAAAACAACGCCCGCTTTATTTGAAAAAGGTTTTAGTTCAGACGGTTTTGAATGGCTTAATTATGAAGATGCCACAAATTCAGTTATTGCCTTTATCCGCAAAGGTGTTAAAACCGAAAATAGAGTAGTTGTTATTTGCAATTTCACGCCAAATACCTTGTTAAATTACCGTTTGGGAATGCCTCAAAAAGGAAAACTTAAAGAGTTGTTTAACAGTGATGCTAAGGAATTTGGCGGTAGCGGACTTTGCAATACAAAGCAAATAAACATTAAAAAAATTCCTTGGAATGGAAGAAACCATTCAGCCGAAATTAATTTGCCTCCTTTGGGCATAATCATTTTAAATCTCCAATAAAATTTTAAAAATTATTCATTAACTGTAAACTAAAAATTACTAGGTTTACCGCTTTTTATTCAACCATACAATTTATGATTTTAAGTACCGAATTAGAATATAAAGGAAACCAATTTCCCACAAAGATTAGTTCCTATAAAAAAGATGTTGACACCCTATATTTTACCTGCGAAAATAATGTGGTAATGCAAATTACCGTTGAACGCGACAGTGTTTTAAGGTTTAGATATACTACCAAATCTATTTTTGAAAAAGATTTTTCTTACGCCATTACAAAATATGCCAGCAGGGGTTTTAACAAACTAGAGCTTGCTGAAGAAGATGATAAATACATCCTTACAACCGAAAAGCTTATTTGCCATATTGCAAAAATTGACCTGCGAACCTCAATATTTGATGCGCATGACCTTACCCTACTTTGTGAAGATGAACTCGGTTTTCATTGGGAGGAAAGCTATGAATATGGCGGAGATATTGTTAAAATGTCTAAAACAACTTTTGAAGGAGAGAGCTATTATGGTCTGGGAGATAAACCCGTAAATAACAATTTAAAAGGTAAACGCTTCGAAAATTGGGTAACTGATTCGTATGCATTTATGAGAGGAACCGACCCTATTTATAAAGCCATTCCTTTTTATACGGGCATTCACCATAAAAAAGCCTATGGAATCTTTTTTGATAATACCTTTCGCACTTTTTTTGATTTTTGTCAAGAACGGCGAAATGTAGCGAGTTTTTGGGCTCAGGGTGGTGAAATGAATTATTATTTTATTTACGGACCGCAAATGCGTGATGTGGTTGCAAATTACACCGATTTAACTGGCCGTCCGCATCAATTGCCTCCACTTTGGGCTTTGGGTTATCATCAAAGTAAATGGAGTTATTATCCAGAATCAAAGGTTAAAGACGTTACCAATAAGCTAAGAGACTTAAAAATTCCTTGCGATGCCATCTATTTAGACATTGATTATATGGACGGTTTTAGGTGTTTTACTTGGAACAAAGACTATTTTCCTGACCCAAAACGGATGGTTAAAGAATTATCCGACAACGGATTTAAAACAATTGTAATTATTGATCCAGGTATAAAAATAGATCCCAATTACAGCGTTTTTAAAGAAGGTTTAGAAAAAAATTATTTTTGCAAACGTGCCGATGGTCCTTATATGAAAGGAAAAGTTTGGCCGGGTGAATGCTATTTTCCCGATTTTACAAGTGCAAAAGTCCGCGAATGGTGGTCTGACCTTTTTAAAGAATTGATTGAAGATATTGGCGTAAAAGGGGTGTGGAATGACATGAATGAACCTGCCGTTATGGATGTTCCAGGCAAATCATTCCCCGACGATGTGCGCCATAGCTATGATGGCAACCATTGCAGTCACCGCAAAGCCCATAATGTTTATGGAATGCAAATGGCACGCGCAACATACCAAGGTTTAAAAAAATTCTCTTACCCTAAACGCCCTTTTGTTATCACACGCGCTGCTTATGCAGGCACACAACGTTATACCTCAACTTGGACGGGAGATAATTCGGCTACTTGGGATCATTTATCAATAGCCAATGCCCAAGCACAGCGCATGTGTATGTCGGGATTTTCGTTTGTAGGCTCCGATATTGGCGGTTTTGCCGAACAACCCAATGGTGAACTTTATGCCAGATGGATTCAGTTAGGCGTTTTTCATCCTTTTTGTAGAACCCATTCCTCAGGAGATCACGGCGAACAAGAACCTTATTCATTTGACGATAATGTAACTAATATTGTTAGAAAATTTATTGAAATCAGATACCAATTATTGCCTTATTTATATACCGCTTTTTGGAGGTATATCAATGAAGGGGTGCCAATTTTAAAATCTCTAGTCCTTTTTGATCAAGATGATTTACAAACCCATCACCGCAATGATGAATTTATTTTTGGCGAAAAAATATTGGTTTGCCCGATACTAGAACCGAATGCAAAAGGGCGTCGCATGTTCATTCCAAGAGGAAAATGGTACAATTTCTGGAATTGTGAATTGATTCTAGGAGGTGAAGAAGTGTGGGTTGATGCCGATATTGACAGTATGCCTATTTTTATAAAAGAGGGCGCTATCATTCCTAAATATCCCATCCAGCAATATGTTGGTGAAAAAACAATTGACCAACTTAAATTAGAAGTTTTTTATAAATTGGGTAATGAAAAATCGCAGGTATTTGAAGATGCACATGATGGATATGACTATAAAAAAGGAAAGTTTAGTTTGCGCAATTTTAGTTTGGTAGGCAAGGAAGATACGCTTACCATTCAGCAATTTAAATCAGGAACATTTATACCCTCTTATTTAACATTTGAAATCAAATTTTATGGATTGCCTTTTACCATCAAAAAAGTGGTTATAGATAATGAAGAAATTGAATTCAAAGACCTTAATTTAGATGCGCCAGTTTTAATAATATCTAAAGAATTTACGGTGCTTCATATCATTGGAGAAAAACAAATTTAAGTTTTAACTTAATTTGTGTAAGTATTAACCGATAAAAATGACTATCGTTAAAAATAATAAAATGAATTTTAAAAAAAATATGTGGTCTAATATTGTATTTATAGTTGTTATTGCAGCACTGATATACCCAAATTCAAGAGCTTGGCTAATGCGCCAAGTTGCTTTTGCTCCATCGGTAAATGCTGTTGAAAAAAGTCCGAGTTTATCAACTTATCAGTGGGAATTAAAGGGAATTAATACCCCTGATATCAATTTTGAATCCTTAAAGGGAAAGGTTGTTTTTGTAAACTTTTGGGCAACTTGGTGTCCGCCTTGTCGTGCCGAAATGCCACTGATTCAAAAATTGTATAATGATTATAAAACTAAAGTTGATTTTGTTTTTGTAACCTCCGACCCATCCGAAAAGGTAACATCCTATTATCAAGAGCACCAATTAGATTTGCCAACTTACAATATGCATACACAGGAGCCTAGTGAATTTGTTACGCGTAGCATACCGGCAACTTATATTGTGAGCAAAAAGGGAAAAATTGTGGTTTCTACTGTTGGCGCAGCCGATTGGAATAGCGATAAAGTGCGAAAGCTTTTAGATAAATTATTAGCTGATAACAATCAATAAGTTACTCGGTTTTTGATAAATCATCAATAACGCTGAGCAATAGCTGACAACCTTTTTTTAAATCAAATTTTGAGATGTTTAATGGTGGGGTTATGCGAATGGCGCGGCCTTCAAAAAGCAACCAAAATAAAATAAGACCGCGATCTAAACAAGTTAAAATGACTTTTGTAGCGAAATCGGCATCTTTAACAATTATTGCCAACATCAAACCAACACCGCGGATTTCTTTAATTTCGGGATGAATTAAGGTACTTCTAATAATTTGTTCGCGTTCTAATACGCCAGCCAATAATTTGGGATTTATAAGCTCCTTTAGTGTTGCAAACGCCGCCGCCGCAATAACCGGATGTCCACCAAAAGTGGTGATATGACCGAGTTTTGGATGGTGGCTCAACAATTCCATGTGAGCTTTAGAAGCGATAAAAGCACCAATAGGCATGCCGCCTCCTAAGCCTTTGCCAACGATAATTATATCTGGAATAACTCTGTAATTTTCGAATCCAAAAACTTTGCCCGTTCTGCTAAATCCAGTTTGAATTTCGTCTAAAATAAGTAAAGCACCAACTTCTTGGCAGCGTGCTTTTACTTTTCTAAGATAATTATTTTTAGGAACAATTAAGCCCGCACCGCCTTGAATGGTTTCTAAAATTACGGCAGCCGTGTGGGTGGTAATTTTGGTTAAATCGGCTACATGGTTAAAGGTGATAAATTTAGAGTTAGGAATCAAAGGTCTAAATGCACGATTTTGTTCCTCTTGTCCACAAATACTCATAGCTCCCTGTGTATTACCGTGATAAGCCTGATGTGCCGCAATCATTTCGGTACGTCCCGTTATGCGTTTCGCTAATTTAATGGCACCTTCGGTAGCCTCAGTTCCTGAGTTTGTTAGGTAAGTAGTTTGTAAAGGCTTAGGCAGGTTTTCGGCTAATAATTTACATAAATCAAGGGGTGGTTTTTGAATAAATTCTCCATAAACCATCACATGCATATAGCGACCTAACTGTTTTTTAATAGCTTTAATTACTTTTTTAGGATGATGTCCCAAACTATTTGCCGAAACTCCGGCAACAAAATCTAAATAAGCTTTGCCTTTATCGTCATAAATATGAGAACCTTTTGCCTTAGAAATTGTAATTGCTAAAGGGTGTGGTGTTGTTTGTGCTTGATAATTAAAAAAATCGTCTTTCACTTTTTTATAAAATTAATCTTTAAAGATATCCTCTTTTGTCAATGGTTGTTCGGTTTCTCGCCAAATATAGCCTCTTAAAAGTCGAACATTTTCGGGCAACTGGCTTAGCGGATAAGTTGAACCATCGGGCGAAGTTATAAATTTTACGGTTTGAATCTCACCATCTTTCAATTTAAATTGAATGTAGCTACAGGTTGATTTATTAATTCCAATGAGTTTGTTTAAATCGTCGCGAACATAGTAAAGAACTTCGCTATTTCCAACAACGTCAACATCTTGTAAATCATTTTCAATAAATTTGCCCAAAATATCACGCCCTTTAATTTGATTAAAACCGGCAGAATCTTTTTGCACGATAAATGCATTGTTTAAAACCTTTAAACTGTCTAATTTGCCTGTTGCTAAATCCTTGGTAAAGTGAATGATATCGCCGGTAATCTGACTTTTATTTGCCCATAAAACAGGATTCTTAAACATGGTGGTCAATCCGGTGGCATCATCAGAAAAAATAGAATCACATTTGCCCTGTAAATTTGGTTTAAAGAATTTAACGCGATGGAAAGCTCTTAAAACACGCTTTTTTTCAACGCCTGACATAATTAAGGTGTCTGCATGAATATACAACGAATCTTTATCTGAAATAATGATAGCCATAGCTTTATCTACAACAATTGAAGAATCTTTTGCCTTGTAATTTTCGGCATAACCCCCTTTTGTAATCACTTTATTGAGGCTATCGGTTACAACCACATGACCACTTGCCGAAGAAAACCCCATGTTTTTATTGTAAAAAATACTATCCCCTTCAACTGTTTGTGTTTTGCTTTTAAATTTGGCATTTTTAATAAAGTGCGCAATGTCTGTTTGGGTGTTGTAAAATCCGCGTTCGCTATAAATGGTACTCTCTTTTGTTTTTATGGTTGAGGGTCCAAATAAATAGGCAATCTTGGTATTGGTGTAATAATCTAAATGCTCAGAAGTTAACGTGTATTTGGGGTTTGTGAGTTTTACATGATTTTGAGCTGTGAACTTTTTGGTTTCTAAATAATAGTTACCTAGCTTACTTTTCAAGGTGTTTTCGCCGTCTAAAATAGTTCCATTATCATTGTAATAGAGCACCTGAGTGACGCGGTCAAAATTTAAGGTGTCAGTTGAAATTTCAACAGTTTTATCTTTTAATTTTACATTACCCCAAGAATATGCAAATTTAGTATCGCCATTATATTTAGAAAAATTACTGTATTGCACAATGGTATCACCTTGATTAATTATCACATTACCAATAGCATGGATGATATTTTCCTTTTTATACTGTATCGCTTTTGAACAAGTGAGTGTGATGCCTTGATGTTGAACATGAACATTTCCTGAAAAAATGGTTGCATCGGGATATTTTACATCATCAACATAGGTATTGTCGGCGTGAATTATTTTAATGCGATGTTCTTGCGACAAAACGCCAATTGTTAGCGCACAATAAAAAAAAGTAAGAAGGGTCTTTAGCATGTTTGTATTTTGATAAAACGATTTACAAAGCCTGTAATGATAACAACCACTATCTCATAATAGTTTGCAAACGATCTGGTCCAACCGAAACGATGGTAATTTTAACGCCAACAAAATTTTCGATAAATTTGATATAATTAAGCAAATTTTCGGGCAATTGTGCTGCAGAAGTCATACTTGTTAAGTCGGCTTCCCAACCTTTAAATTCGGTATAAACTGGGCTAACATCTTCATTATTGATAGAATAGGGAAGGTGGTCAACCATTTTTCCTTTATAGATATAGGAAGTACATGCTTTAATGGTTTTAAAACCTGATAGCACGTCGGCTTTCATCATCATCAGTTGCGTAGCGCCATTTATTTGAACCGCATATTTTAAAGCTACCAAATCTAACCAACCACAACGTCTTGGTCGACCGGTAGTTGCACCAAATTCACAGCCCACGCGTCCCATAGTTTTGCCATCGTCATCAAACAATTCGGTAGGAAACGGACCGGAGCCAACACGGGTGGTATAAGCTTTAATAATGCCAAAAACTTCGCCAATATCGTGAGGTGAAATTCCCAAACCGGTACAAGCGCCTGCAGCGGTTGTGTTAGAAGAAGTTACATAAGGGTATGTTCCAAAATCAATATCTAACATGGAACCTTGTGCGCCTTCGGCCAAAATTGTTTGGTTGTTTTTTAGGGCTTTAAAGAGATAATCTTCACTGTCAATGAATTTTAAACCTCTAAGCACAGCAAGTGCATCAAAATATTCAGCAACAAGTTCATCTAAATTATAGGCCAAATCAACATTAAAATAAGCGAGCATACTCAAATGTTTTTGTGTGAGATTATCAAATAGCTCTTTCCAGTTATCTAACTCTAAATCGCCAACGCGCATGCCGTTTCTACCAGTTTTATCCATATAAGTAGGGCCAATTCCTTTTAGGGTAGAACCAATTTTAAGTTTGCCTTTAGTGGCTTCAGAAGCGGCGTCTAGCAATCGGTGCGTAGGCAATATCAAATGTGCTTTGCGCGATATAAAAAGTGATTCTTTATAATTGATATGATGTTGGTCGAGGTTTTCGAGCTCCTTTTTCAAAATTACAGGGTCAATAACCACGCCATTGCCAACAATATTTTTTGAACCTTTGTGAAAAATTCCAGAAGGAATGGTATGTAATACGTGTTTTTGGTTTTCAAAAATCAAGGTATGACCTGCATTTGGACCGCCTTGAAAGCGTGCAACAGTGCTGTAATTTTTTGTTAAAACATCAACAATTTTACCTTTTCCTTCATCGCCCCATTGAAGGCCTAGCAATAAATCTACTTTCATTTTTTAAATTTTATCAGGTTGTTTTTTATTGGTTGCATAAAAATAAAGGGCGTGTTTATAGATTTCAACGCCAAAAACTTCTTCTATACTCTTTTTAATATTTTGTATTCTAGGGTCACAAAATTCAATCACTTTACCTGTATCTGTTAAAATGAGGTGGTCGTGCTGATTATCAAAATAGCATTTTTCATAATGCGCTTGATTTTGACCAAATTGATGACGCCTCACCAAACCACATTCTAGCAGTAAATCGATGGTATTGTAAAGGGTTGCCCTGCTAATGCGATATTTTTTAGTTTGCATTAAAAGGTATAAGGTTTCTACATCAAAATGGTTTTTATAGTTGTAAATTTCATGAAGTATGGCAAAACGTTCAGGTGTTTTACGATGCTTATTTTCAGTTAAATAAGCTGTAAATACCTTTTTTACGATTTCTTGATTTTCACTACTATTCATTTCCGTTAAGGAATTTAAGATTACAAAAATACGCTTTAAATTAGTGAATAAGTTAAGACACAATCAAATTAATTAAAAACTTTTAAACAAGCTTAATTTAAAATGCGACTGACTTTTTCGATGCCTTCAATTTTTTTAATACGTTCAATTAGTTTATTTAATTGCTCTATATTTTTGATTTTAATAGCTATCTTTCCTTCAAAACGTCCTAAGTTTCCGGTAATATTTAAACTCTGAATATCAATATTCATATTGTCGGAAATAACCCTTGTAACCTTATTTGCAAGGCCTTTATTATCGACACCTGTTATTAATATGGTGCTTTTAAATTCTTGTTGGGTTGAATCAATCCAAGTGGCAGAAATAATTCGGTAAGCATAACGTGCTTGCAGGCTAACGGCGTTTGGACAATCTTTTTTGTGAACTTTAATACCTTCGTTTATGGTTACAAAACCAAATACTTTGTCGCCCGGAATTGGATTGCAACATTTTGAAAGCGAATAATTTAAACGCTCAGCGTCATCTCCAAAAACCAGTAAATCGTATTTACTTGATAGTTCATCTGTATTTTGAACAGGCTCAATTTTGATATTTTTGCGGCGTATTTTATTTTTAAAGAAATTATAAAATGAGTTGTGGTGTTGACTTGCAAAGGCTTTAAGTTGTTTATTTTCAATCGCACCATTGCCAACGCGGTAAAATAAATCGAGGCTTGTTTTTAGCTTAAAATACGTAACAAGTTCGTTTATAATAGTTTCGGATAAAGTTATTTTTAAATGACGGAGTTTACGTGTTAAGAGTTCTTTGCCCTCATCACCAATAATTTTTTGTTCCTGTTTTAAAGCGTTTTTAATTTTTGATTTTGCCCGTGCCGTAATCACAAAATCAAGCCAACTTAATTTTGGCGTTTGATTAATTGAGGTGATAATTTCTACTTGATCGCCACTATTTAAAACCTTGCTAATGGGAACTAACTTGCCGTTGACCTTTACACCTCTGCATTTCATGCCGATTTCGGTATGTATAGAAAAGGCAAAATCGAGTGCTGTTGCGCCTTTTGGAAGGGACTTTATTTGACCTTTAGGTGTAAAAATGTAAATTTCTTTAGCATAAAGGTTAAGTTTAAACTGCTCAACAAAGTCAACGGCATTTAAATCAGGGCTTTCTAAGATTTCTTTGAGCTTGTTAAGCCAAATTTCTAAACCACTTTCACTTTCATTTTGATGTTTGTATTTATAATGAGCGGCGTAACCTTTTTCGGCAATTTCATCCATGCGATCCGAGCGGATTTGCACTTCAATCCATTTTCCGGCATCACCCATCACGGTAATGTGCAAAGATTCATAACCATTTGATTTTGGTTGTGATATCCAATCGCGTAAGCGGCTAGGATTAGGACTAAAATTTTCGGTAATAATAGAATAGATTTTCCAAGCATCAAATTTTTCATTTTTTTGAGTGCTTTTATAAATTATTCTAATGGCAAATTTATCGTAAACTTCATCAAAACTCACATCTTGATTGAGCATTTTTCGGCGTATCGAAAAAATGGATTTTGTACGACTCAAAATTCGATACTTAAATCCGTTGTCATCTAAAACCGATTTTACCTTATTAGTAAAGTTTAAAATATAAGCATCTTGAACTTCCTTACTATCTTCAATTTTTGTAACAATATCATTATAAATTTCTGGTTCAGTGTATTTTAATCCTAAGTCCTCTAATTCTGTTTTGATGTTGTAAAGACCCAAACGATGTGCCAAAGGGGCATAAATATACAAGGTTTCGGAAGCAATTTTTTCCTGTTTATCGGCCGGCATATATTCCATTGTTTGCATGTTGTGCAAACGGTCGGCAATTTTTATAATGATAACCCGCACATCATCATTGAGGGTTAAAAGCATTTTTCTAAAATTTTCAGACTGAACAGAATCGTTTTTATCTTTTTGTAAATGCGCAATTTTAGTGAGTCCGTTTACGATTCTGGCAATGGTTTCACCAAAAAGTTCCTCAATATCCGAAAGTTTATAACTGGTATCTTCAACAACATCGTGCAATAAGGCGGCTGCTATTGAAGTGGCTCCCAATCCAATATCATTGGCAACAATTTTAGCGACTGCAATTGGATGAAAAATATAGGGTTCGCCGCTTCTTCGACGTTGTTCTTTGTGTGCATCGGCAGCCAAATCGAATGCTTTGCGTATTAACTTTTTATCATTGCTTGATAAAGTTTGATACGTATCTTTTAGCATGTTTTTGTAAGCCAATGCAATAGCCGCTTTTTCTTCTTCTAGAGTTGCAAGATATGCCATAGCCTAAAAGTAGTTTAAAGTAAAATATTAAACAAATTTTAAAGCACCTTTTGTTTTAAATTGATGATGCGTTGAAAAATGGTAGGATGTGAGTAATGGATAAAAACATACAAGCGATGGGGAGTCAAATTACTATAACTCAATTTTGATAATTTTTTTAAAGCAGAAATTAATTGCTCTGAATAGCCATAAAGTTTTGCAAAATTATCAGCTTGGTATTCAAATTTTCGAGATAAAATGGCCATTATCAATCCAGTTAAAACGGAAATTGGTGTATAAAGAATCATAAAAACAAACAATCCGATATGAAAACTGGTTTGTTTTAAACCGAGTGATTGTGCTAAAAGCGAATTGTTGATAAAGAGCGATAAAATGTATAACACCACACCAATTTGTAAAATGTTGATAATGAAATTGTAGAGAATGTGTTTTTTTTTATAATGGCCTACTTCGTGTGCCAAAACGGCCACAATTTCATCATTGGATAAATCATTTAACAAAGTATCATAAAGCACCACTTTTTTTGTTTTACCAAAACCCGAAAAAAAGGCATTGGCTTTAGTTGAACGTTTTGAGCCATCAATCATATAAATTTTATCGATTTTAAAATTGACTTTTAGGGCAAAGGCGCAAAGCAAGTCTTTTAAAGTGCCTGCTTCAATGGGTGTAAGTTTGTTAAATAAAGGCACGATTAAACTCGTGTAAAATAGGTTCATTAAGAGGCTAAAAAATGCAATAAAAATCCACGTATAAATCCAAAAAGTTTTAGGATATTGCTCAAAAAACCAAAGGATTAAACTTAAAATAATCCCTCCAATAATCAGCGTTAACGCAAAACTTTTAATAAGGTCTTTAACAAAAAGCAATTTGGCCATTTTATTAAATCCAAAGCGCGCTTCAATGACAAAACTTTGATAAAAACTGAAAGGTATTGAAATTAAAGTGCTTGTTATAAAAAAGAATCCAAAATAAAGCAGACTTACAAAAAGAGAATTATCGGTAAATTGGCGTACAAAATCATCTAAAAGTTTAAAACCGTTAAGATTGATAAAAAGCAGTAAAAGCACAAATGAAAAAGTTGACTGTACCAATCCGAATTTAAAATTATCTGTTTTATAGTTTTGAGATTTTTGATAGTCTTCCTTGCCATAAATACCTTCTAATTCTTTAGGAATAGGGTCATTAAAATGGCGAAAATTAAGATAATCAAGAAGTAATTCAAAAACAAAATTAGCAACGATAATAGTTGTAATTCCGATAAATATTAATTGAGGCGTCATTAGTTTTTATATAAAATTTCGTTGGCGTTTGGCTTCAAAGATGAGGATTGCCGCCGATACCGAAACATTCATAGAATCTATTTTTCCCTGCATCGGAATGATAATATTTTGTGTCGAATTTTTGAGCCATTCTTGTGTTAAGCCAGTTGATTCTGTTCCAACAATTAAGGCAGTTGATTTTTTAAAATCTTGATTATAATAGGGTTTTGAATCACTACCTAAAGCCGCACAATAAATATTATAATGATTTTTTTTTAGGTATTCAATAACTTCTTTGGTAGTGCCAACGCCAATTTGATTGGTAAAAACACAACCGACACTTGAGCGAATGCAGTTGGGGTTATATAAATCAGATTTTGGATTTGCAATGATAACGGCGTCTATATTTGCAGCATCGGCAGTGCGCAAAAGGGCACCAATATTACCTGGTTTTTCTAGTGCTTCGGCCACTAAAATTAAAGGTGTATCCGATTTGAATTTGAGTAAGTTTAGGCCATGGTCTTTTGATTTTGCTAGGCCAATAATTCCTTCGGTTGTATCGCGGTGGGCGAGTTTTTGATAAATAGCGTTGTTGATGCTGATTATATTTTCAATTGAAATAGCCTTGTTTGAAACAAGATTTTCAATCTGATTTTGGCTTATTAATTTTGGATCAAATAATAAGGTTTCAATAGGATAATCACTTTTTAAAGCTAAATTTATCTCACGCAAGCCTTCAATTAAAAATAAACCGGATTGTTTACGGTTTTTCGACTTATCTTTAAGTTGAATAAGGGTTTTAATATAAGGGTTTTGAGCGCTTGAGATATTCTTTATCATAAAGCAAAAGTAATAAAAAAGCCGCGCAAAAGGCGCGGCTTATATTAAGTTTAAAAAGGATAATTATTTGCCGTGATATTTTTTCATATAGCGATTGTATAACGCTTTTTGATGTGAATCTAAACTAATGTTTCTACCTTGAATAAAAGCTTGTTCAACTTGGTTGGTCTTCATATCGAGCGCATCGCCAACCGAAACAAAAAGTGTCGCATCTTTGCCCAGTTCTAAACTGCCAATGCGGTCATTCATTCCTAAAATTTTAGCATTGTTTAAAGTGATTAAAGCAACACCTTGTTCGTATGTCAATCCATAAGCAATGGCAGTACCGGCATAAAAAGGTAAATTACGTGTATTCATGCGTTCCATTCCACCACCTGCGGCTTGTAAACCTACAAGTAAGCCGGCATCAGTGAGAATTTTTGGCAATCGATAGGGTAAATCGACGTCTTCATCTTCGTTATTTGGTAAAGAATGCAAGCGTTTTAAAAGTACAGGCACATTATTTTGTTTGAGTAAACTGGTTACTTTATAGGCTTCTTCGCCACCAATTATGACCATTTTTTGAATGTGATGATTTAGAGCAAAGGCAACCGATTCACTAATTTGTTGTGCATTATCAGCATTGATAAATAATTGTTTAGATCCATCAAACAAACCAATAACGGCTTCATATTTTAGATTTTTTTCTTCGGCTTTTAATTGGCTATAAGCATAAGCGTTATTTAAAAAATCATCGAGTTGTTTTATATCGGTTTTATAATCTTTATTTGGCATGATTTTGCCGGCATCGGGCCCTCTAAAAGAGCGTCTATCGGTTGCAGGCCAATTAATATGAATGCCGTCATCTACCTTTAAAACAGCATCTTCCCAGTTCCAAGCGTCAAATTGAACAATTGACGACGAGCCAGAAATCAAACCGCCTCTAGGTGCAATTTGAGCCATCAAAACGCCGTTTGGGCGCATTGATTCAATCACCTTTGATTCGGTGTTAAAAGCGATTAAACTCCTAACATTAGGGTTTAATTCGCCGCGTTCTTCAAAATCTAAGGTTGCTCTAACGGCATCAATTTCGGCCAAACCTAATGATGAATTTGGCGCAATGAAACCAGGATAAAGGTCTTTTCCAGTACCATCTATAACGGTATTGTAATTAGTTTTGTTTACCGATGCAGCATCGCCAACAAAATTTATTTTTCCTTTGTCAAATCCAATGGCACTATTATTAATAACTGTTCCGTTGCCAATGTGGGCGGTAGCCCCAATAATTAGAATACTTTGCGATTGTTTATCGGCAGGGGTTTGTTGCGAAAATACTGATAAAGAAAAAAGTATTACGACAGCAAAAATTGATTTTATAAGATATAATTTCATGTTTTTAAGTTTAATTATTGTTTGAATTATAGTCTGAAACGGTTTCACACGTAAAATAAATTTTATCCTTTTTAAATGGAATGCGTGTTTTATCGCCATTATTTTTAGCATCTAACATCATATTAATAAGTGTGTTGCGTCTTTTTTCGTCGGCTTTAACCATTTGTTTATCCTTGTCGTAATCAAAATAAATGATTCCGTCAATGATTACTTTTTCGGCGTGTGCATAAATTGAAAGTGGATTAGCACTCCAAAGTACCACATCGGCATCTTTACCAATTTTAAAGCTTCCTAGTTGATTATCTAAATGTAATAATTTAGCGGGATTTAAGGTTACAAGTTTCCAAGCATCTTCTTCACTCATATTGCCATATTTCATTGATTTTGAAGCTTCTTGATTGAGTCTTCTAGACATTTCGGCATCGTCAGAATTAATGGCAACGGTAATCCCTAAGCTATTCATTATTGAAGCATTATAAGGTATGGCATCGTTAACTTCATATTTAAAGGCCCACCAATCGGCAAAAGTTGAAGCGCCAACACCGTGCGCCTTCATTTTATCGGCAACTTTATAACCCTCTAAAATATGCGTAAAGGTATTGACTCTAAAATTAAATTTTTCAGCGACTTTCATCAACATATTGATTTCGGTTTGCACATAAGAGTGACACGTTATAAAGCGCTGACTGTTAATAATTTCAACGAGTGTTTCAAGTTCTAAATCCTTTCTAACAGGAATGCCTTTTTTCTTTAAATCGTCATATTCTTTGGCGCGTGTAAAATAATCCATATAAACTTGTTCAACGCCCATACGGGTTTGAGGGAAACGAACATTTTCAGAATTTCCCCAATTTGATTGCTTTACGTTTTCACCTAATGCAAATTTTATAAACTTAGGCTGATTTTTAATAATGACTTCTTCGGGTAAACTGCCCCATTTTAGTTTGATAATGGCACTTTGTGCGCCAATTGGGTTTGCAGAACCGTGCAATAACTGTGAAGTAGTTACCCCTCCAGCCAATGTGCGGTAAAGGCTAATATCTTCGGGATTAACAACATCCTGCATTCGCGCTTCGGCACTACTATTGTGACCGCCTTCATTTACACTTTCAAGTGCAATGTGTGAATGTTCGTCTATAATTCCGTTGGTTAGATGTTTTCCGGCACCATCAATCACTAGCGCATTTGTATCGGATAAATTTTTGCCAATTTTTGCAATTTTACCGTTCTTTAACAACACATCCGTATTTTTTAAAATACCGTCTTTTTCATTTGTCCATAAAGTTACATTTTTCACCAAAATACTTTGTTGTACAGGCTTTTCGGTAAAACCAAACGCCATATTTGGAAAGCTAAGAGGTAAGATGTTCAAAGCAACATCTTTTTCTTCTTTTTTGTTATCCGATTTGTTTTCGGTATTATTTAGTTTTATAAAACTTGCGGTTGAAGCTTCGCCATTATAAAGTGTAGCGATGCCCTTTTGGATGCCATCCGTTGTAACCATTGCACTAATTCTGTTAAAATTGGCTTGTTTTAAGGGTTTAAAATTTAGGCTTATCCAACCATTTTTATAGACTAATTTGGCATCAATTTTTGTAGTATCTTGTTTAAGGACGGCACTTGGCGTGTCGGCTTTATCACCACTTAAACTCAAGCTATAATTCGTATTATCGAGTGTTAAAGTGTAGTTGCCATTTATGGGAATGATATTTTTATCGTTTACAACATTGGCATTCCCTTGAGTCCAATTTTCATAGAGCACCGTGTTTTTATCAAAAATATCGCCGGATGTTATTAAAAAATTAGCCCAAGACCCATTATTTAAGGAGCCTATTTGAGTTTGTTGTCCTATAAATGTAGCCGGAGCGGTGGTTAATGCTTCTAAGGCTTTTGTTTTATCGAGACCGTATTCAATTGCTTTCAATAGATTAGCCCTAAATGTTTTAGCGTCTTTAAGGCCGTCAAAAGTAAAAGAAAATAATAGGTTATTTTTAGCAAGTGCGGCAGGATTGCCGGGCGCTTGATTCCAGCGCAACATTTCCGATAAAGTTATCTTTGCAGCATTTATGGGATTGCTCACATCAAAAGCATCGGGAAAGTTAAGGGGTAAAATATAACGGGAATTGGTATTTTTAATGGCATCGATGCGTTCATATTCATCGCCACCACCTTTTATAATAAAGTTAAAATTGAATTCTTTAGCAAGACTTGATGCACGTAAATCATTGAATTTTGAATTGGCATCAAAAATTTTAGGTAGCATTTCGTTGGCAATAAGCGCTTCTAAAGTGATGTCATTCATATTTTTATGAGTTTTATACCATGAAGCATCATAAAACATTTGACGCATTAGTGCAATCATTCCCATCAAAGAGCTAGGATAAGATTGTTTTGAACCGGCAGCGCGGGTAAATCCAAAATTTTGAGATGCTTTTTTTGAAATTACACGTTGGTGATTGTTGTCAAATTCATTTAAAGCCACCAAAACGGCGCTACCACGGGCAATGGCGTTTTTTTGATTTGACAACACCACACCAAAACCAGATTCGATTAGGACTTTAGCGTCTTTTGATTGGTATTCAAAATCGTCGAACGCATTTTTTTCAGGTAAAACATGATCATTCCAGTAATAGCCATCTCTGGTAGAATCATATTGAGGCGATCTAAAGGGGCTAAAACCATCTGAACTTGGTTTTTTAATACCAAAATCACTGTATAAATCAATAAATGAAGGGTAAATAAATTTGCCATTCAAATTGATAATAGTGGTATTTTTTGGTAATTTAACATCCGCAGCAGCGCCAATAACACGGCCATCTTTTATCAATAAAGTTCCATTATTGATAATTAATGTTGGTGTTACATAAATTTTAGCATTTGTAAATGCAGTGTAATGGTGTGAAGTAGATTTTATTTCCGAATTTGTTGGAAAATACTCTTGTGCCTTGAGATTGCTTAAAATACTGAGAACGCACAGAAAAATTAAAATTTTTTTCATTTTAGGTTAGGATTAGTGTTGTAATTATTTTATAAAAGTAAGATTTACCATTTTTAGAGCAGGCATTCTTTTAAAAATTAACAATACTTTAAGACTTCTTTAACGGATAAGTTTGATGATAAGCAATGATTAATTTTACAATGCCATAATAACTTTTAATGCCATCGGTTTGTTTGTTTGCCTTTAAAAAATGATCGTAAAAAGCGGCAAATACTTTTGTACTTGGATTTTGATGGGCGCTCCAAAAAGCATCGTTTTCTTGCATGTTTTTTAAGATGCCGGGATGAATGGTTTTTACTAATTTTTTGAACTCAATACGGTCAACAAAGCTTAAATTTGAAAGGCTGTAGCTCAATGCTACCAAATAACCAGAGTATTTTATAAAGTCATCTTGACTATTGATGCAAGCTAAATAACTCAAAAAATTAGCTTCTTGCTCAGCAGCAAACCCCAGTTGATGCGCCATTTCGTGACAAGCCGTAAACGGAATAAAAGGGGCTACAATCTGGCTATTTACTTGTGCTTCGCCCGAAAAAGGATTGTAATATCCCGAATATCCCATATAACTTAAAGGCACACTGTATAACGACCATTTTATACTCTGATTTTTATAGCTAAATTCCGGCCATTGTTGAGCGAGCTGGTTATATGAAATTGCAGATTGGTAAAGCATCTGTTGCCGGTTATAGGGTGCACTGACTTTAAGGCTATCGGCTTTAGCTAACTTAGATTGTAAAAAATTTGCTTTTGCAATAAGTTGCGTGTTCAACAAGATTAAATCATTAGCATTGAGCGTTTTTAAATCTAATTTTAAGAATTTTGCCAAAGGAGCTCTCGAATAATTAAAGCCCCAAAATAAATAAAAGCAAAACTGCATAACAGTAATGATGCCAATTATTAGCATTGCAGTTAAAAGGCTATTTTTTTTAATGTTCTTAACCCATTTAAAAAAAATATAAATAAAAAAAACAATTAATAAGGTATAAAATAAATCGCCAACCGAAAAAGTAGTCCATCCAAAAAGTTGCCGTTGAAATTTAGAAAAGCTGGTATAAAAATAATGATAGCTACTTGTATTGTTGATGTTTAAATAGGTTAACAGATACTTTACAACAATAATTTGCGTTATAAATAATGCTAATAGCAACCAAAATAGGCGAATCTTTTTCATAAAAACGAGGGTGTTAAATTAGAAAAGTTTTGCTTATCAACATTATTTTTTCTTTATTAACATTAAAATGTGTAAAATAATGATGATGATACACTTTTATAATAGCATTAAAAAATTACATTTGTGTAATGGAAAATTTAAAGAAAATAAAACCGCAAATCCGCAGTAATTCGGCTGTTATTAATTTAGAGTCAGGTAAATTACCACCCCAAGCTTTAGATTTAGAAGAAGCCGTTTTGGGAGCCATGATGATTGATAAAAAAGGCATTGACGATGTAATTGATATTTTGCATCCCGAGGCATTTTATAAGGAATCGAATCAGCGGATTTATAAAGCAATTAAAATTTTATTCGAAACAACTCTTCCCATTGATATATTAACGGTATCTAACCAGCTCAAAACGCAAGGTGATTTAGATTTTGTGGGCGGTGATTTTTATCTGATAAACCTTACTCAAAAAGTGTCGTCATCGGCACATATTGAATACCATGCGCGAATCATTCTTCAAAAATACATACAGCGACGACTAATTTCCATTTCTAATGAAATTATTCAAGAATCTTACGATGAAACGGTAGATGTATTTGATTTACTAGATAATGCCGAGAGCAAATTATTTGAAGTTACTCAAGGCAACCTTAAAAAAAATTCGGAAGACGCCCATAATTTGGTTAAACAAGCTATTGATAAAATAGAGGAAATTTCAAACCAAAAAGGAATGAGTGGTGTTCAATCAGGTTTTAATAAGATTGACGATGTTACTTCTGGTTGGCAACCTTCTGATTTGATTATTATTGCTGCCCGACCTGGTATGGGTAAAACGGCTTTCGTTATGTCAATGGCTAAAAATATTGCCATTAAATTTAAAAAAGGAGTTGCTATTTTTTCACTCGAAATGAGTTCGGTTCAATTGATTACGCGCATGATTTCAAGTGAAACCAATTTGCCTTCCGAAAAATTAAGACGCGGAAATTTATTGGCGCACGAATGGGAGCAACTCAATGTTAAAGTAAAAGATTTATCTAATGCCCCAATTTATATTGATGATACGCCCTCTTTGTCAATTTTTGATTTGCGCGCAAAAGCCCGTCGGTTGGTATCACAACACGATATTAAAATTATCATTATCGATTATTTGCAGTTAATGACTTCGGGAACAAGCAATAAAACAGGAAACCGCGAACAAGAAATTTCAACCATATCAAGAAGTTTAAAAGCCCTTGCAAAAGAATTAGAAATACCGGTTATTGCCCTATCGCAATTATCGCGCGCCGTCGAAACACGTGGTGGCTCAAAACGCCCATTGTTGTCCGATTTACGCGAATCGGGTGCTATTGAGCAAGATGCTGATATTGTTTCGTTTATTTACCGCCCAGAATACTATAAATTAACCGAATGGGATGATGATGAGCGCACCAATTGTGAAGGTCAAGCCGAATTTATTATCGCTAAACACCGAAATGGTGGTTTAGATAATATCCGTTTAAAATTTACAGGCCATTTGGCGCAATTTTCAAATTTAGAAGAGGATTTTGGTACTGAATTCCAATCTAAAATGAATGAATTCAATGTATCAAAACATTCCGTAATGCCTAACGAAGCTTTTGGCGATGAAAATTACGACGATGAAAGTGATGTTCCGTTTTAATAAATTTAAAGGCTTATAGATGCCAAAATTGTCAATAATTTTAAGTTTGTTTTTTTGCCTAACATTTAAAAGTGTTATGGCATCATTTATCCTCATTCCAATGGATGCCGAAACGCAACAAAACCATCTAAAAGCTTATGGTATCACTTTTTTATCCTTACAACAAGGGCACAAAGTGCAGTGGTTGCTCAACTATAGAGGAGGCTCATTTTTATTAGAAGATGTAAAATTTTTAAGAGATGCATGCACCGTTAGAGGCGTTTCGTTTGAACTGCTTAGCGATCAAAAAGCAATAATCATATTAGAAGAAATTAAAAGTCCCTCTCAAAATATGGATGCCGTAATACTTGAAAAAGCACCAAAAATTGCGGTCTATTCACCCAAAGAAAAAAAACCTTGGGATGATGCCGTAACAATGGCTTTGAGTTATGCCGAAATTCCCTATACCGTAATTTATGATGAGGAAATTTTAAATGATGAATTGCTAAAATACGAATGGCTACATGTTCACCACGAGGATTTTACTGGTCAATATGGCAAATTTTACGGCGCTTACCGTACAACTCCTTGGTATTTAAACGAAAAATTTGGCGCGGAAGCCTTAGCTAAAAAACTCGGCTACAACAAGGTTTCTCAAGAAAAATTAGCCGTTGCCAAACGCATTAAAGAATTTATAACGGGTGGCGGATTTATGTTTGCTATGTGTTCGGCTACCGATAGTTTTGATATTGCTTTAGCCGCCGATGGCGTTGATATTTGTGAACCTATGTTTGATGGCGACCCATCAACGCCCAATTATCAAGACAAAATTGATTTTTCTAAAACCCTGGCTTTCACAAACTTTACCCTAGAACGCAACCCACTGGTTTATGAATATTCTTCAATTGATATGACCACTAAACGAAATGTATTAAGAACAGAAGATTACTTTACCCTTAAAGACTTTTCGGCAAAATGGGACCCAGTTGCGAGTATGCTCTGTCAAAATCACACCCAATTAGTTAAAGGTTTTATGGGTCAAACTACCGCATTCGATAGCAATATCATTAAACCTACCGTTTTAGTGATGGGTGAAAATCAGGTTAATGGAGAGGCAAAATACATTCACGGCATTGAAGGAAAAGGGATGTTTACTTTTTATGGCGGACACGACCCAGAAGATTATCAACATCGGGTAGGAGACCCAAAAACAGAAATTTCGTTACACCCCAATTCACCCGGATACCGACTGATCTTAAACAATGTGTTGTTTCCGGCAGCTCAAAAGAAAAAACAAAAAACATAACAAATTCTTAATTCATCTCAATCTAACCTGCAAGGTTTTTTTTAACTTTGTAGGTCTAAATTTAAAGCTTTGGCCTAATAAGGTTTTGTTGTTTATTTTTAAAGCTTTGCAAATTTTAAATTAAGCCTTATAGGTCTTTTTAATAAAGCCAATTTTAGAAGCTAAAAGCAAATTCCCAACTGTTCTAAATCAGCTTTTAATTGCATGGGAGAGCTAAAATGTATGGTTTGCAATCCCACGGCTTCAGCGCCTTTAATATTAGGCAAATTATCGTCAATAAACAGGGCATATTGCGGATTTATATTAAATCGCGACAAACACAGTTCATATATTTCGCGGTTAGGTTTAATCATCTTCTCCACTCCCGAAACCAAGATACCTTCAAATAATTGTAAAAAAGGAAAGCGTGCTCTGGCAATGTGAAAAGATTCGCCACTCCAATTGGTTAGAGCGTAAATTCGGAATTGGTTTTTTGCCTTTAATGCCTTTAAAATAGCTACTGTTTCAGGCATTTCTCCTTTGAGCATATCTGGCCAACGGTTATAAAAAAGGCGAATCAAAGCTTCATATTGTGGATATTGTGAAACCAATTCTTCGGTGGCAACCGACATGAGCCGTCCGGCATCTTGTTGTACATTCCACGCCGAAGTGCAGATGTTATTTAAAAACCAGTCCACTTTTTTGGCATCGCCGTTAAAAACTTCGTTATAAACGTATTTGGGATTCCAATCTATTAAAACACCTCCTAAATCGAAGATGATGGTATCAATTTTTTTAGTCATCATTTAATTTTTTTTGCCCATTCATCATTAAAAAGGCTTTTATAAAGGCGTCGATTTCGCCATTCATTACTTCATCAATTTGTGCCGTTTCGCATCCAGTACGGACATCTTTAACTAATTTATAAGGCTGCATAACGTAATTGCGAATTTGGGAACCGAATTCGATATTCATTTTATTGGCTTCAATACTTTCGCGTTTTGCGCGCTGTTTTTGCAATTCAATTTCATACAATTGTGATTTCAACATTTGCATGGCTTTTTCGCGATTTTCAAGTTGTGAGCGGGTTTCGGAATTTACTACCATAATGCCTGTTGGTTTATGGCGCAAAATGGCTTTGGTTTCTACTTTGTTCACATTTTGACCACCAGCACCTCCCGAACGGGCAAAATCCCAAGTTACATCGGCGGGACTAACGGTAATTTCAATGGTGTCATCGACCAAAGGATAAACGTAAACCGAAGCAAAACTAGTGTGGCGTTTGGCATTGCTGTCAAATGGTGAAATCCGCACCAAGCGGTGAACGCCATTTTCACCTTTTAGATAGCCAAAGGCATAATCGCCTTCAATTTCTATGGTAACGGTTTTAACGCCAGCGGTATCGCCATCTTGATAATTTAATTCTTTTACCTTATAGCCTTGTTTTTCACACCACATTAAATACATGCGGAGCAACATTTGTGTCCAGTCACAACTTTCGGTACCACCTGCGCCTGCGGTTAACTGTAAAACGGCGCTCAAATTGTCGCCTTCATCTGAGAGCATATTTTTAAATTCCAGTGCTTCTAAAAGCTTTGAAACTTTATCATATTGCGTTTGCAACTCGTTTTCGGTGGCATCGCCAGCTTTAAAAAAATCGTAAAAAACCGCTAAATCGTCATTTAGCGTTAAGAGGTCTTTATAATCGTCAACCCATTTTTTATTGGCACGAATGGTTTTCATCAGGGCTTCGGCAGCTTTATTATCATTCCAAAAACCTGGTTCGGAGGCTTTTTCTTCATCATTGGTAACGGCAATTTGCTTGGCATCAATCGCTAAAAACGATTTTAAGTCTTCAATGCGCGTGCTCAAGGCTTTTATTTGATCTTGTGTAATCATAAGTTTTGCAAAAATAAGTTTATTCTTTAATTGTCGCTGTGTTTTTATTCAATAGATTCATACAATTTGTTACATTAGTGGTCTTAAAATTTTTAAAATGAAAAAACTGAGTTTAATTTTAATGTTATTAAGCTTTTTTGCTTGTAAAAATTCGAGCACACAACCTGCTCAAAAACCAGAAATTCCCGCTATAATTAGCCTTTCTATTGACGAAGCCAACCGTTTAGCAGCCTTGCCTATTAAATGTATTGATACCGAATATCCTAATAAATTAGGACAAACTTTGGGGTCTGCCGATGAAATTAAAAACCCTAAAAGCCTGCATCCCGCCTTTTATGGCTGTTTTGATTGGCATTCGGCCGTGCACGGTCATTGGTCTTTGGTAAAATTGCTAAAACAATTTCCCAATTTAAACAATGCTCAAAATATTAAAAATAAATTAGCCGAAAATTTGTCTAAAGCTAATATTTTAGCCGAAGTAGCGTATTTTAAAGGCAAACACAATACCTCTTTTGAACGGACTTATGGTTGGGCTTGGACTTTAAAATTAGCCGAAGAATTACACACTTGGGATGATCCTTTTGCCAAAGCATTAGAATCGAACTTAAAACCCTTATCGGATTTAATGGCAGCCAGCTTTATAAATTTTCTTCCTAAATTAAATTATCCGATAAGGGTAGGAGAGCACGCCAATACAGCCTTTGCCCTTTCGTTTGCTTATGATTATGCGCTTGTTTTAGGTGATAACGATTTAAAAACTATTGTTATAAAACGCGCTAGAGATTTTTATTTAAAAGATAAAAATGCACCACTCAGTTGGGAGCCGGGTGGCTTTGATTTTTTATCGCCTAGTTTAGAAGAAGTTGATATTATGCGCAAAGTTTTGCCTAAGTATGAATTTATTACTTGGGTAAGTGCTTTTTTGCCCAATTTGATGAAAGCCGATTTTAATATGGAAGTCGGCAAAGTTTCGGATAGAACCGACGGCAATTTGGTTCATTTAGACGGCTTAAATTTTAGCCGTGCCTGGTGTTTATATGGTTTAGTTAATCAATATCAAGAGTTTGGATATCTTAAAAATACAGCAAGTGCACATATTTTATACTCTTTGCCTACCATTGTAGATGGAAATTATGAAGGCGGACATTGGTTGGGCACTTTTGCAATTTATGCCTTAAACGCAAGCTCGAAATGAAAGTGTTTAAATTTGGTCCTGCAGCACTCATTACCGCAGCTTTTATCGGTCCGGGAACCGTAACTTTGTGTTCTATTGCCGGCGCACAGTATGGTTACGTTTTGTTGTGGACAATGGTTTTATCAATTATTATCACTATTGTATTACAAAATATGGCTGCAAAATTGGGTCTCATCACCCAAAAAGGCTTGGCAAGTATTATAAAAGAATCATTTAACACACCCCTATTTAAATTTTTGGCAATCATCTTAATTCTGTCAGCCATAGTTATTGGCAATACCGCTTATGAAGCGGGCAATATTAGTGGTGGTGCTTTAGGACTTTCGGCTATTTTTAAAGTGAGTACTTTAAACATTTTCGATTATCAAATTAACTTTCAAAGTCTCATAATAGGCCTAATTGCTTTTACACTGTTGTATTTTGGAAATCATAAAATTTTGGAAAAAAGCCTTATCGGATTGGTAATTTTAATGAGTTTGGCGTTTATCATCACTATGCTCATCACCAAACCAAATATAGTACAGGTATTTAAAGGTTTATTCATTCCTGTTTTTCCTAGGGGAAGTTTGTTGACCGTTGTCGGTTTAATAGGCACCACAGTGGTTCCTTACAACCTTTTTTTGCACGCCGCCTTGGTTAAAGATAAATGGCACAGCGCCGATGATTTAAAATTTTTAAAAAACGACACCTATGTTGCGGTTGTTTTAGGCGGATTTATTTCAATGGCTATTATCATCACGGCAGCTAGTTCGGGTTTAAATAATATTGCAAGTGCCACCGATTTGGCTAAAGGTTTGGAGCCCCTTTTTGGCAGTTTTGCAACTTATATTTTGGCTTTCGGTTTGTTTGCTGCAGGAATTACTTCGGCAATTACCGCACCTTTAGCGGCGGCTTTTGTGTTTACCAATTGTTTTGATTGGCCGTCCGATTTAAATTCACCACGGTTTAGAGCCGTTTGGATGTCGATTTTAGTAATTGGCGTGTTGTTTTCATCTATTGGCTTTAAACCCATTGATATTATCAAATTTGCTCAGGTTGCCAATGGCATTTTGTTGCCCATTATTGCGGCATTTATCTGGTGGTTATCAAATAAATCTTCCCTTTTGGGAAACTACAAAAACACTAAAACTCAAAAGCTAGTATCGGCAATAATTGTACTGATTGTCTTATTTTTAAGCATTAAAAGTCTCATACAAATAATAAGTAATTTTTGATGAAAATTGAACTCAATTGCGATTTAGGTGAAGGCGCTGGCAATGATGCCAAAATTATGCCTTTAATAAGTGCCTGTAATATTGCTTGTGGCGGTCACGCCGGAGATAAAAATAGTATGATTGAAACCTTGATTTTAGCAAAAAAATATGGTGTTAAAATTGGCGCGCATCCCGCTTATCCCGATAAGGAAAATTTTGGAAGAATCTCTGTAAAAATGAGTCAGGCGGAATTGTTTGACAGTGTTTACAATCAAGTTATTTTTCTTCAGGAGGCAGCAACTGAACTCGGTTTAGCGCTTAATCACGTTAAACCACATGGTGCGCTTTATAATGACGCTATGAAATTACCTGAAATGGCAACCGTAATCGTTGACGTAATTAAAAAAATTAATCCAAAATTGACTTTATTGGCTCCTTATAATTCTGCTTTAGCAACATGTGCCGAAAAAGAAAAAATGTCTGTAACATACGAAGCATTTATAGATCGACGTTATAACAAAGATTTGAGCTTGGTTTCTAGGCAGTTTAAAACGGCCGTTATTATAGATGCCGAAGCTGTTTTTGACCAATTTTATAAGATGGTTTCTCAAGGCAAAGTAACCTGCTTTACTGGCCAAACCATTGAAATTAAGGCCACAACGTATTGTATTCATGGTGATAATGTAAAAGCCGTTTCCATTTTAAAAAACCTTCATAAAAGGTGTAAAGAAAAAAATATAAGCATAAATTAACCAAATATAAAATAGTGAATCCCTCCTTTAAAGCCTTTGGCTCAAAAGCCATTTTAATAGAATGGCCTCCCCAAATTTCGGAAACGATTTTATTGGATATTCTCCTCTTTAAACAAAAAATTGAAAGCCGTTTTAAGGGATTTTATGATTTGACAACGGCTTATAATTCGCTTACAATTTTTCTCCAAAACCCCATCACCGACTTTGACAAACAGGTAGCCATTTTAAAAAACATTTATCAAACCCCAATAAGGCTTTCTAATTTAGATCATTACGTTTGGCAAATTCCGGTTTGTTATGATTTAGAATTTGGTTTAGATTTAGAATTTTATCTAAAAAGCAAAAATTTATCCCTTGATCAACTTATTGATTTGCATACCAAACCCCTATATACCATTCACTTTTTGGGTTTTTTACCGGGGTTTCCTTATTTAGGAGGTTTGCCCGAAACGCTTAATATTCCGCGTAAATTTAACCCTTCTTTAAATGTTCCAAAAGGCTCTGTTGGCATTGGTGGCAAGCAAACTGGTGTTTATACGATGGAAAGTCCGGGCGGTTGGTATGTTATTGGCAAAACACCCATTCCCTTTTTTGACGTAAATCTAAAAGACCCCTGCTTTTTAAAAGCAGGTGATAAAATTAAATTTTTTGAGATTTCTAAAGATGATTTTTATAAAATTTCTAATGAAATTGAAAAACAGAATTACTTGGTAAAAATGGAACTTTATCATGCATAGTATACAAGTTATAAAACCGGGTTATTGCGATAGCATTCAAGATTTAGGTCGCTTTGGATATGCTTCTATTGGGGTGCCTGTTTCGGGCGTAATGGATGCGTTGAGCGCTAAAATGGCAAATGCGCTAATTAGAAATAGCCAGCAAAACGCCGTTTTAGAAATGGCCTTAATTGGCCCTGTTTTGATGTTTCAAAAGGAAGCCGTCATCGCCATTTCTGGAGCCGATATGTCTCCAAAATTGAATGATATTCCTGTAAAAATGCAGACAAAACTAGCCGTAAAAACAGGTGATATTTTGAGTTTTGGAAAAGCTATTTACGGTTGTAGAAGTTATTTGGCTGTAAAAAATGGTTTTAGAACTGATAAAAAACTCAATAGCTATGCGGCTTTTAATGGAATTACAGATTTAGTAATTTTAAAAAAGGGCGTGATTATACCCATAGGCAAACAGCTTAAAATCTTTCGCTTTGGTCATTCTAGTATTAAAGTCGATAGGCAGCATTTTAACAATGAAGTTTTAGATGCTTATAAAGGACCTGAATTTGAATTGCTAACACCAAAACAGCAAGATATATTGCTAACTGATGGGTTTCAAATTGTAAAAAATACTCGAATGGCTTATCAATTTGCCGATGTGCCAAGTCTGGCTCACAAATGTGAAATTCTTACTTCAGCGGTTATGCCCGGAACGGTGCAACTCACGCAAAGTGGAAAATTAATGGCGCTGATGAAAGATTGCCAAACCACAGGTGGTTATCCGCGCATTTTGCAATTAAGTGACGAAGCTATCGCGGTACTTGCACAAAAAAATACTTGTCAAAAAATTAAATTTAAAATAATACATTTATAAAAAAATTTAAAACTATGAAAAAATTATTGACACTCTCATTTCTAATTGTTTGCCTTCAGCCTGCTTTTAGTCAATTTTTTAAAGACAAACCATCTGTTAAAACTTATAAGGGTTATTATAACTTTTATTATGATAATGATACCGATAAAATTTTTCTAGAAGTCGATAAAATAAATCAAGAATTTCTCTTTGTTTCAGCACTATCTCAAGGTATTGGCTCTAATGATATCGGATTAGACCGCGGCCAATTGGGCAACGAAAAAGTGGTAAAATTCATTAAAGCCGGCAATAAATTATTGTTGTTACAATCCAACTTGAATTATCGGGCGATAACTTCAAATGCCGACGAAAGAAATTCTGTGAGCGAAGCTTTTGCTAAATCTGTTTTATACGGATTTGTTATCACTGAAACTAATAACGGTCATTATTTAGTTGATGCAACCGACTTTTTTATGCAAGATACGCACGGCGTTGCCAATCGTTTACAACAAAATAATCAAGGTCAATACAGCCTCGATAAAACCAAAAGTGCTTTTAATTTAGAACGCACCAGAGCCTTTCCTAAAAACGATGAATTTGACATACTGCTAACTTTTGCAGGAAATCCTAAAGGCTATGAAATTAGAAGTGTTACGCCAACAGCTTCATTGGTAACGGTCTATCAACATTATTCTTTTGTAGAATTGCCCGATAATAATTATAAAACCAGAGTTTTTGATACCCGAAGTGGCTCTTACTCTTTTTCCTATTTTGATTATGCCACACCTATTAATGAAGGCATTGAAAAGCGCTTTATTATGCGCCACCGTTTAGAAAAAAAATATCCCAATGAAAAGATGAGTGAGCCTATAAAACCAATTATTTACTATGTTGATCGCGGTGCACCCGAACCGGTTAAGTCGGCTTTAATTGAAGGAGCCAGCTGGTGGAATCAAGCTTATGAAGTTGCAGGATTTAAAAATGCATTTATTGTAAAAGAACTTCCCGAAGGGGCTGATCCGCTAGATTTGCGTTATAATGTTATTCAGTGGGTTCACCGTTCAACACGTGGCTGGTCTTATGGCGCGAGCATTAGCGACCCAAGAACAGGTGAAATTTTAAAAGGACACGTGAGCCTCGGTTCTTTGCGCATCCGTCAAGATTTTTTAATTGCTTCGGCTTTAAAAGCGCAATACAAGGAGGGCAACTCTCAAGATAATGAAGCCCTGCAGTTAGCTTTGGCGCGTATTCGTCAATTGGCAGCGCACGAAGTAGGGCACACACTCGGTTTTTCACACAATTTTGCGGCGAGTGTAAACGGCCATGCTTCGGTGATGGATTATCCTTTTCCTTATGCCACCTTAAAGGAGGGTAAATTAGATTTTAGTCAGGCTTATTCAACTGGAATCGGTGCTTGGGATAAAATTGTGGTCACTTATGCTTACGCAGAATATCCAACAAACGAATCAGGACAATTGCAAAAATTGCTGAATGATGCCGAAAAAAATGGATTTAAATATTTGACAGATGGAGATGCCAGACCCGTTGGTGGCGCTTCACCAATTGCACATTTATGGGATAACGGAACAAGTGCCACAAATGAATTGCAACGACTTTTTAATGTGAGAGCATTTGCCATTCAAAATTTTTCGGTTGCAAATATCAAAACGGGCGAGCCATTTTCTAATTTAGAAGATGTATTTGTTCCGCTCTATTTTTTACACCGCTACCAAGTAGAAGCCGTTGTTAAATTAATTGGCGGTGTCGATTATAATTATGCCGTAAAAGGCGGTGCTATTTTTACAAATAAAACCGTAGATGCTGCTGACCAGCGTGATGCCCTTAACGGAATGATACAAAGTATGTCAGTTGAAACACTCGAAATTCCGCTAACCATTCGCAATTTATTTCCGCCAAGGGCTTTTGGATACGATAAAACTAGAGAGAGTTTTGATGGTAAAACCGGATTGGTATTTGATGATTTAAGCGCTGTATCAACCGCTGCCGAAATGAGCTTAGCGCTCTTGCTAAATCCCGAACGTGCCACGCGATTGGTGCAACAAAAAAGTGCCAATCAAAAACAATTAGGTTTAGATGAAATGCTTGAAATATTGATAAATCAGACATTTAAAAAACAACAAGCAAATGCTTATCAAACAGAATTGCAGAACACTGTTAACTATGAAACCTTGAAATACTTGTTTAATTTGGCAAGCCAATCGGACACTTATCCACAAGTGAATGCCATTGTCAAATTTAAACTAAACGACTTATCAAGGTATTTAAAAACCAGAAAAACCACAGCTATCCAACAAATGTACGACCAAGATATGGCTGATAAAATTAAGCGTTATTTAGAAAAACCAGGGGAATTCAAATTGATTCCGAGTGCTAAAATACCGGATGGCGCACCTATTGGCGAGGAAGATTAAATTAAAGACTAAAGAAAAATAACCAATAACCAATAAAATGATTGTCAATTTAATAAGTGATACTGTAACCATTCCAACGCCCGAAATGCTCGATTTTATGATGCATGCCAAAGTGGGTGATGATGTTTTTAATGCCGATCCAACGGCAATTATCCTACAAGAAAAAATTGCTAAACTCTTTGGCAAAGAAGCGGCTTTGTTTTTTCCTTCGGGAACCATGACCAATCAAACGGCAATTAAAATCCACACGCAACCCGGAGAACAAATGATTTGCGATAAATGGGCGCATGTTTATAATTATGAAGGTGGTGGAGCGGCCTTTAATTCCGGAATTTCATGCTGTCTTTTAGATGGCAATCGCGGTATGTTTAATGCCGGACAAGTAAAAGCAGCTATTAACAATCCCGAAAATATTCATCTGGCAAAAACAACTTTAGTAGCCGTAGAAAACACAACAAACAAAGGTGGTGGCGCTTGTTGGGACTTAGAAGAACTCAAAAAAATAAAGCGCGTTTGTCAAGAACATAAGCTGGCTTATCACCTTGATGGTGCACGTTTATTTAATGCTTTAGTGGCTAAAAATGAAACACCAAAACAATATGGCGAATTGTTTGATACCATTTCTATTTGTCTTTCAAAAGGTTTGGGAGCACCTATTGGCTCGCTTTTATTAGGAAGTGAAGCGCATATTAAAAAAGCGTATCGCATCCGCAAATTATTTGGTGGCGCTATGCGTCAAGTTGGCTATTTGGCAGCCGCCGGCATTTATGCACTTGACCATAATATAAAACGCTTGTCTATTGATCATATTCATGCCAAAAATATTGGTGAAGCCTTAAAAAAATCAGCTTATATAAGTAAGGTTGAACCAATTGAAACTAATATTATCATCTTTAATTTGGATAAATCGATTAACGAAAACAACTTTATTCAGGCGCTGACAGATAAAAATATCTTAATCAGCTCTATGGGAAGCGGTAAGCTCAGAATGGTAACTCATTTAGGGGTAAGCTTTGATATGGTTGAAAAAACCATCCAAGTAATACAAAATCTCAAACTTTAAAATAACTCAAAACATAACATCATGAAATTAAATTTTTTACTTTTAGCCTTTTTAATGACGACGTTAACCTATTCGCAAACCGAAATTTCGACTAGGCTTACTGACATTGCCATTGCACCGCAAGCCGACCATATTAAAGCTGATATCACCACCTTAGTGGGATTTGGAACGCGTCACACCTTATCAGATACCATATCAAAAACCAGAGGCATTGGCGCTGCAAGGCGTTGGGTAAAAAGCGCCTATGATAGAATTTCGAAAGATTGTAATGGTTGTTTAGAGGTGAGCTACCAAAAAGCGTTAGTTTCAAAAGATGATAAACGCATCTTCAAGGATGTTGAGATTGTCAACGTTTTAGCCATACAACGCGGCACAAAATATCCAAATAAATATGTATTAATGACAGGAGATATTGATTCAAGAGTATCTAATCCAAATAACGCTACTTCCGATTCACCTGGTGCTAATGATAATGCTACCGGTTTAGCAGGAACCATTGAAGCGGCAAGGGTTTTAAGCAAATATAAATTTCCGATTTCAATTATTTATGTTGGATTATCGGGCGAAGAACAAGGACTTCACGGCGGAACCAGTTTGGCAAAATTCGCTAAAGTACAAGGTTGGGAGTTGGTTGGTGTTTTAAATAATGATATGATTGGCAATATTGAAGGTATTGATGGTGTAATAGATAACACCTCTTTCAGAATCTTTTCCGAAGCCATTTCGCCTACAATCTCCGAAAAGGAAATAAGAGCTATGCGATTTTACGGTGGAGAAGTAGATGGGGCATCGCGACAATTAGCGCGTTACGTTGCGCGTTTAGCCGAAACCTATATGACCAATTTAAAACCAATGATGATTTATCGTCTCGACCGATTTGGAAGAGGCGGTCACCACCGTCCGTTTAATGATTTAGGATTTACGGGCGTTCGCATTATGGAAACCCACGAAAATTACAACCGCCAGCATCAAGATATCCGAATAGAAAACGGCATCAAATACGGTGATGTTTTAGAAGGGGTAAACTTTGAATATGCAGCAAAACTGACGGCTGTTAATTGTTTGACATTAGCCTCATTAGCCTCGGCAACAGCCAAGCCAAAAAATGTTTTAATCGGCGGTGCGGTGCAAGCATCAACCACCTTAACTTGGGACGCCGTTGTTGATGACGACTTGTTGGGATATAAAATTTACTGGCGCGATACCACTTCGCCACAATGGCAAAATAGCCGTTTTGTGGGGAAACTCAACAAATTTACCCTAGAAAATATTGTGATTGACAATTATTTTTTTGGTGTGGCAAGTATCAGTAAAAATGGGGCAGAGAGCCTTGTTCAATTCCCACAAGGATTAATTAAAAATTAAATTTATTATTTTTTTGTAAGGTAGAAATTTAGCGTGCGACTTAGAAGTAAAATTTAAATAAAATTGAATAAAATTGCCAGCATAATAGTTATTTTAATCGTTTCGTTAATAAATATCCATGCTCAAAACTCAAAAAAAATGACCTTAAATACCACTTATAATAATTCAATTGCTACCGCCACTTTTGCAGGAGGCTGTTTTTGGTGTACCGAAGCAATTTTTCAGGAGCTAGATGGCGTAAAATCGGTTGTTTCCGGTTTTACGGGAGGCACTGTTAAAAATCCTGCTTATCGCGAAGTGGTAACAGGCAGAACCGGACATGCCGAAGCCATCCGCATCACTTATGACCCAAATAAAATTAGCTATAAAGAACTGTTAGCGGTTTTTTTCTCAACACATAATCCGACTACTTTAAACAGGCAAGGTTATGATGAAGGCACACAATACCGTTCAGCGATTTTTTATCATAATGAAAGTCAAAAAAAGGAAGCTGAGCTTGAAATAGCAACCTTAACGGCAGCAAAGGTGTTTGATTCGGAAATAGTAACAGAAGTAAAACCATTTAACGTGTTTTATTTAGCCGAAGATTACCATCAGGATTATTATTCAAACAATAAATCGCAGCCTTATTGCCAAAATGTTATTAATCCTAAATTACAAAAGTTCTTAAAAAAATACCACTCTAAAATAAAAGTCTAGTCAAAAATTTGGTTGATTTTTGGTTTGAAAGGTTGTTATGCGCTTGTATAACAGCCTTTCTTTATTTTATAGATTTTTAATTTTAATATTTAATATATAGGTCATTTTTAAAATATAATCTATTAAGAATCCCTATTTTTACCTTTTAAAATTCGAGATTCATTTGGAACTTTTTATTGATGTAATTTTGCCCATTCCGCTTCAAAAGTTATTTACCTATAAAATAACGGATGTAGAAGCAAGCCAATTAACACCTGGCATGCGGGTTGTTGTGCCCTTTGGTAAATCAAAATTATATACGGCAATAGTTGAAAATAGCCATCAGCTTGCGCCAACAGCTTATCAGGCAAAACCCATTTATCAAATTTTAGATAAATCGCCAATAATCACCAAAAAACAGTTGCAACATTGGCAATGGATTGCTGCTTATTATTGCTGCACCTTGGGCGAAGTGATGCGAGCGGCACTTCCGTCGGCTCTGTTATTAGAGAGTGAAACGCTGGTGGTTAAAAATCAGCTATTTAATGATGAATCACTTTTAACCGATGGTGAATTTCTAATTTTTGAAGCCTTGCAGCATCAAGCTGAATTAAAAATTAGCGACATCAGCAACATTATTCAGCGAAAAACAGTGGTGGGTTTTATCCAACAAATGCTTAATAAAGGACTTATTGAATTAAAAGAATCCCTTTATCAAAAGTACAAACCAAAACTAGAAAAGTACGTTAAGCTCAATCCAAAATATCACAATAGCAACGCTTTAAATACTTTTTTAAACGATTTAAAAAAGGCTCCAAAACAAAGCGCCTTAATCTTGCAGTTTTTTGCTTTGAATCCTAAAGGAACCAAAACCCTTGTTGCTAATGACTTACTAACAAAAGCACAAAGCTCAGTAGCTGTTTTAAACGCACTCCACGAAAAAGAATTTTTTGAAGTCTTTTATGAACCCGTAGATCGCATTCAAAATAGCGATGAAACCGTTGGGTTAAAAAGCTTATCAAAAACACAGCAAGTAGCTTTAAATCACCTAAAAAGAGCATTTCTAAAACATGATGTTTGTCTGTTGCACGGCGTAACGTCGAGCGGAAAAACGGAGCTTTATGTAAGCCTAATCCAAGAGGCTTTAAAGCAAAATAAACAAGTCTTGTTTTTGTTGCCCGAAATAGCCTTAACAACTCAATTAATCATCCGCTTACGAGCTTATTTTGGTACATCCTTAGCGGTTTTTCATTCAAAATACAGTTTAAATGAGCGGGTTGAAGTTTGGCAGAATTTAATGGGCCATACCGAAAAAGCACAAATAATTATTGGCGCTCGATCGGCATTGTTGCTGCCTTTTTCAAACTTAGGATTGATTATTGTAGATGAAGAACACGAAAATTCTTACAAACAATTTGAACCTGCACCCCGCTATCATGCACGTGATGCCGCCATTGTTTTAGCGAGCATTCATCAAGCTAAGGTTGTTTTAGGAAGTGCCACGCCATCTATTGAAACCTATTATAACGCGCAAAAAAATAAATATGCTTTAGTTGAATTATCCGAACGCTTTGGCGATGGTTTACTACCTAAAATTGAATTAATTAACCTAAAAGAAACCTATAAAAAGAAGCAAATGAATGGTTTTTTTTCTAACCAACTTTTAGAGGAAATTAAACGCGCATTGAGCAATCAAAACCAAATAATTTTATTCCAAAACAGGCGCGGTTATGCGCCAATTATGAGTTGCACGTCGTGTGGGGTTGTACCACATTGCCCAAATTGTGATGTGAGTTTAACTTTTCATAAACTTAAAAATAGTTTGCAGTGTCATTATTGTGGCTATTCTGAACCATTAGTTACTAATTGCAAAGCGTGTGGCAATGCCACTTTAACCACTCAAGGTTTTGGTACCGAACAAATTGTGGCAGCTTTACAGGAGTTATTGCCCGAGGTGCCTATTGGCAGAATGGATTTTGATACCACGCGCGGTAAATATTCCTATCAAAAAATTATCAACGATTTTCAGCTAGGAAACACCAAAATATTAGTTGGAACCCAAATGTTATCAAAGGGTTTAGATTTTTCGAATGTAACACTCGTAGGTGTTTTGCAAGCGGATAGTATGCTTAATTTTCCGGATTTTAGAGCACATGAACACAGTTTTCAACTCTTGCAGCAAGTTGCGGGAAGGTCGGGTAGAAGTGCTTCAAATGGACGTGTGGTGATTCAAACCTACAATCCTTTTCATCAAATTTTAAAACAAGTTCAAGCGCATGCTTATTTGCAAATGTACCAAGAGCAGTTGAGCGAACGCAAGCAACATCGCTATCCGCCCTTTGTGAGACTGGTAAAAATTATTTTAAAACATAAAAACGCCCATACGCTTTTTAATGCGAGTGAATGGTTAGCAAAATCATTTGCCATTACTTTTAAAGATGAAGCTTTGGGTCCAAGTGACCCACCCATTCCTAGAATTCGAAATTTATATGCAAAGACTTTTTTGTTGAAATTTCCTAAAAATCAACAATTAGAAAATTCTAAACGTGCCTTGCTAATAATTAAAGATCGCTTTTTGGCTATAAGCGAATTTAAATCGGTTCGCTTTATCATTGATGTGGATAATTACTAAAATATCAAAGAGCAAAAAGCACAGCACAAAAAAATCCTGCAAACGTTTTCGTAAATTATACGATATATTTCGACTACGCATCTAAAGCTTTTGTAGCTTTCGAACTTAATTTAAAAAAAATGTCCACTTTGCCAAAATTAAAACGTTTTAACGAAAATGTTTTAGCTAAATATCAGATTTACAATAGTATTTTTATGACACTTCCTTTTGATGCAATTAGCAAAACGGGTGTGTTATTGCCCTTATTTCATGAATTGTGTAAAAATGGATACGAAAAGGGTGACAATCCAACCCAAATTATTGCGCGTTTCTTTGAAACTTATCGAAATGACAGCTCCGAAAAGGACAAAATAAATATGCTCTTTAAGTTTATCCAATATATTGAACGCCAGGTAGTATTATTTGATGCTGTTGAAGATTCTGCTTTTGCTGTGGTCAATAATATGGATGGCATTGGCACCTTGAGAAACAGTAAAGAAACGGCCGTTTTAGAACAAAAAACCGACGCGTTAAAAAATTATTTAGCGCATTTTAAAACCAGAATTGTATTAACAGCACATCCCACACAGTTTTATCCCGGAACGGTTTTGGGCATCATCACCGATTTAACTGAAGCTATCCAACAGAATGATTTATTGCGTATTAATAAATTATTAGCGCAACTTGGCAAGACTCCTTTTTTTAAACACGAAAAGCCAACCCCTTTTGAAGAAGCGGTCAGCTTAATTTGGTATTTAGAAAATGTATTTTACAAATCGCTACCCGAAATATACAATTACCTTCAAAGCAATATTTTTGAAAATCAGCCAATTGAGAATGACATTATCAATTTAGGATTTTGGCCTGGTGGCGACCGCGATGGAAATCCGTTTGTTACGACCAAAATTACAATTCAAGTTGCTAAACGTTTAAAACAGACAATTTTAAAAAGGTATTATCGCGATATGCGCATATTAAAACGCAAATTAACTTTTGCAGGTGTTTATGATCATGTTAAAGAATTGGAGCATCTTTTATTTGAAAATTCTACAAACCTAGAGGTGAACACGATGATTCCTTTAGCCGATTTTAAAGAAAAATTACAGCAAATAAAAGCGCTGTTGATTAACAATCACCAATCACTTTACGTTGATGAAATTACTGATTTTATCAATAAAGTCAACCTTTTTGGTTACCATTTTGCTACCTTAGATATCCGGCAAGATAGCCGCGTGCATCATGAAGTTTTTGAAAGTTTGGTTAAGAGCTTATCGGATAATAATATAGATTTATTTCCAAAAAATTATTTGACTTTAGCCGAAGCTGAGCAAATAAAAATACTGTCTCAAGTTTTTGCAGATGTTGATTTAAACTTGTTTAATGATGATATGGTTTATAAAACGTTAGGGTCTATAAAAGCCATTAAAACCATCCAACTAAACAATGGAGAACAGGGTGCAAACCGCTATATTATCAGCAATAATCAAACGGCTTTAAACGTCATGGAAACCTTTGCCATGTTCAACTTATGTGGTTTTAAAAACAATTTGAGGGTTGATATTATTCCGCTTTTCGAAACAATAGACGACTTAACAAATGCCGCCAAAGTGATGGCAGAACTCTATCAAAATAGCGCTTATAGGGCACATTTAGCGCACCGAAACAACAAACAAACCATTATGTTGGGCTTTTCGGATGGCACAAAAGACGGTGGCTATTTAATGGCAAATTGGTCTATTTTTAAAACTAAAGAAAGCTTGACCGCCTTATCAAGAACGTATGGCATTACGGTCATCTTTTTTGATGGGCGTGGTGGACCACCCGCTCGTGGTGGTGGAAAAACGCACCAATTCTATGCCTCTTTAGGCCCGAGTATTGAAAATCAGGAAATACAATTAACGGTTCAAGGTCAAACAATTAGTTCAAATTTTGGCACTTTAAATTCTTCGCGTTACAATATTGAGCAGCTATTGAGTTCTGGAATTGCCAATAAATTGTTTAGTAAAACCACTAATAAGTTATCTGATAAAAACACCAAAATACTCAATGATTTGGCATTAACCAGTTATCAGGCTTACGTAGATTTTAAAAATCATCCAAAATTTTTGCCCTATTTAGAGCGTATGAGCACCTTAAAATATTATGCCAAAACCAATATTGGAAGTCGCCCCAGCAAACGTTCAAATGCTGACAAGCTTAATTTTGCCGATTTGCGCGCCATCCCTTTTGTAGGCTCATGGAGTCAGCTAAAACAAAATGTTCCCGGTTTTTATGGCGTGGGGGCTGCCTTAAAAAAATATGACGATAAAGGTGATTTTGATTTATTGATACAACTTTATAAAGATTCCGATTTTTTTAAAGCACTCATAAAAAATAGCATGATGGCATTAACAAAATCATTCTTTCAATTAACGGCTTATATGGCTAAAGATGAAGAATTTGGTGACTTTTGGAAACTAATTTTTCAAGAATACCAAACTACTAAACAGCTGATTTTAAAACTGACAGGTTATGAAGTTTTGATGCAAAACAATCCCGAAGGCAAAGCCTCAATTAACATCCGCGAAAGCATTGTTTTACCGCTTTTGACCATTCAGCAATATGCTTTGCTCAAAATTCAATCGCTGCAAAAAGAAGAAAAAATAGACAAGGAATTAATAGCTATTTATGAACGCATGGTTACGCGTTCGTTATTTGGGAATATTAATGCCAGCCGAAATTCGGCGTAATGTAAAAAATTTAGGCACTTTGCCAATCGTATAAAAATGATTATTTTTGGATTTTAAAAACTAAAACAACCATGGACTCAAACCAAATTTCACAAGACCAAATAGTAGTTGCGCAAGCAAATTTTATCACCAGAGTTTACGCTTGGATGTCGGGAGCGCTCATCATCACAGGTATTGTTGCCGCTTGGGCAGCTGCAACGCCGGCAGTTTCACAACTCATTTTTGGCAACAAGTGGGCGTTTTATGCGCTCATTATCAGCGAATTGTTAACGGTTGTTTATTTAACATCCGTCATCAATAAAATTGAGGCACAAACAGCAACCTTGGTTTTTTTAATTTACGCCGCCCTAAACGGTTTGACCATGTCGGTAATTTTTATGATTTACACCAATGCTTCTATAGCTTCAACTTTTTATATTACAGCGGGCACTTTCGGCGCGATGAGTTTGTATGGCTATTATACCAAAAAAGATTTGACCAGCCTTGGCAACATGGCTTTTATGGGCCTTATCGGAATAATTATCGCATCGGTTGTCAATTTCTTTTTCCAAAATGAAATGCTGTATTGGATTGTAACTTATCTAGGCGTTCTTATTTTTGTAGCTTTAACGGCTTACGACACCCAAAAAATAAAACGAATGGGCGCATCAGTTGATGATGACGGCTCAGATGACGTACGCAAAGCAGCAATTATGGGTGCATTAATATTGTATCTCGACTTTATTAACTTGTTTTTGTATTTGTTACGTCTTTTTGGCAAACGAAGGTAAGTGTGCTTGTTAGCGTTTCTTTTCTCTAAATTTCATTTTATAGCTAGCTTTATATTCCGTAATTTTGCGGTATGATTAGAGCGATAAACTTCAGAATTTCTATTAAAGAAGCTGGCAATGAGGACTTATTAAAGCAAAAAGTAGCTAAATATTTAAACCTTGATGCACAAACGATTAAGGGAATTAAAATTCTAAAAAAATCAATTGATGCTCGAAAATCTCCAATTGTATTTAATTATAAACTAGAAATTTATATCAACCAATCGGCTCCCGAAGGCATTTCCTATCATTTTAATTATCGCGATGTTTCGCAAGCAAAGCCCATTCACATCATTGGTTTTGGTCCAGCCGGAATGTTTGCGGCCTTGCGTTGTTTAGAACTAGGTTTTAAACCAATTGTTATCGAACGCGGTAAAGAAGTGCAAAATAGAAGGCGCGATTTACGCGCCATCAATCAGTTTCAAACGGTTGATGAAGATTCAAATTATTGTTTTGGCGAGGGTGGTGCAGGTACTTATTCTGACGGAAAGCTTTATACACGCAGTCTAAAACGCGGTGATGTTAAACGGATATTTGAACTATTGGTATCGCACGGTGCTACCGAACAAATTCTCACCGATGCCCATCCGCATATTGGCACCAATAAATTGCCGAGAATTGTTGCTAACATTCGCGAAACCATTTTAAAATTTGGCGGTGAAATTCATTTTGAAAGTCGCGTGGTAGATTTTGTTATTAATGAAGGTAAATTAAAAGCCATACAGCTAAAAAATGGCGATGAAATGACTGTGAATGCCGTAATTTTAGCAACCGGACATTCGGCTCGCGATATTTATTATTTATTAGCTCAAAAAAATATTGCCTTAAAGGCAAAATCCTTTGCTATGGGCGTGCGTGTTGAGCATCCACAACAAATTATCGATCAAATTCAATACCATTGCCGTGGCGCGCGCAATCCCCTTTTGCCCGCTGCTGCTTATAATTTGGTTCATCAAGTTAAAGAGCGTGGTGTTTACTCGTTTTGTATGTGTCCGGGTGGATTTATTGTGCCGGCGGCAACGGCACCAGGCGAAGTCGTTGTTAACGGAATGTCACCTTCTAAACGCAATAATCCCTTTGCCAATTCGGGTATTGTAGTTGAAATTGATGCCGAAAAAGACCTTTTTAAATATGCACAATTTGGCGAATTACGCGGTTTAGAATTCCAAAAAGATTTAGAAAAATTGGCTTTTAATGCCGGAGGTCGCAGTCAAATTGCCCCCGCACAACGTTTAACCGATTTTGTAGAAGGGCGATTGTCAACCGATTTAAATCTAACTTCCTACCAACCCGGATTAAAATCAGCGCCTTTACATTCCTTATTACCCACGATGATAGGCGGACGTTTGCGTGCAGGATTTATGGAATTTGGTAAAAAAATGAATGGGTTTTATACCGCCGAAGCAAATGTGGTAGGCGTTGAATCGCGTACATCCTCACCCGTAACCATTCCGAGAACCGAAACTTTAGAACATCCGCAAATTCAGGGTTTATATCCTTGTGGCGAAGGTGGAGGCTATGCCGGTGGCATTGTTTCGGCAGCTATGGATGGCGAGCGCTGTGTTGAGGCACTCATAAAAAAGCTCAAAAGTTAAATAAAATGTCAAATCAAAAAAGCTTAACTTTGCGGTATGGGACTGTCAAATAATGATGTTTTTAAAAAAATTAGAGTCGCACATAAATTACGCGATGACGATATTATCAAAATTTGCAAATTGGTAAATTTTAACCTTACCAAAAGCGAACTAGGAGCCATGTTTAGAGCCGAAGACCATCCAAAATATATGGAATGTGGCGACCAAATTTTGCGCAATTTTTTAAACGGATTAATCATCCACCTCCGTGGACCTATGCCTCCTAAAAAGAAAATAGAACCGCCTAAATGAGCATGCTTTCCCTAAACTTAATGCGCAAAAAATTATGGAAATTGGAAAAACAAATCGGCTAAAAGTTACGCGAACAGATCGTTCGGGTTTTTATCTTGCTGATGATGAAGCTAATGAGGTGTTTTTACCAAACGAATACCTTTCAAAAAAACTTGAAATAGATGCGGAATTAGACGTATTTATCTACCACGATAAAAGCAATAAACTGGTAGCAACTACTTTTATGCCAAAGGTGCAATTGGAAGAATTTGCTTATTTACAAGTAAAGGAAGTCAATAAAATAGGCGCTTTTATCGATTGGGGTTTAGAAAAAGATTTGTTGGTGCCTTTTGCTTTTCAGCACGAAAAGATGGAAGCTAATGAATTTTATATAGTTTATGTGCTTAAAGATGAGCGCACCAATCGTCTAATTGGCACTACTAAAATCGACCATTATTTTATAGATAAAGACGTTGCGCTAGAAATTGGAGATGAAGTTGATTTATTGCTGATGAATAAAACCGATTTGGGAATGAAAGCCATCGTTAATAACCGCTATTCAGGACTAATTTTCAACTCCGACCTCTTTAAAAATGTTAGAACCGGCGATTGTTTAAAAGGCTATGTTAAGCAAGTTCGCGAGGATGGCAAAATAGATTTACTGCTTGAGCCACTTGGCTACCGCAATAGCATTGATATCAACACAAATATGGTGTTATCGGCTTTAAAAAACAATGATGGCTTTTTAAACCTCAATGATAATAGCGATCCTGAACTTATAAAGCAACAAGTTGGCTTAAGCAAAAAGGCTTTTAAAAGAAGCCTTGGCCATTTATATAAATTAAAACTTATTGAATTGACGCCAACCGGTGTGCGCTTTATTTAATTTTTCTTTTTTTTTACCCAATTTCAATAGGTGTGAACCTAACAGGTTTTTTTTCAATTGCTTATTAAAATTCTAAAACCGCAAAATTGTGCGGTTCAGCCAATGGGCATATAAACCGATTAGGTTTAAAAGCCTAAACCTAACATGTTTTAATACCTATTTCTTAAAAATTTTCTAAAAATAATTTGCGATTTATTAATACTCGTTTAAAAATTTATTTATAGTTTTATGCAAGTTTTAAACGGGTAGGATTTAAAACTAAAATTCCCCTCAAAAAAAAGTCCCACCGAAGCGGGACTAAAGGTTTTCACCTACGGCATATAGCCTTATTGTGATAAGATTAAAGATTAGAGTATTTTTAATCTGACACAAAGTTAAATAAAAAAACAATATAAAATCTAAATATAATGACAAAAATATTAGGACTTGATTTGGGAACAAATAGCATTGGCTGGGCTGTGGTGGATTACGAACGTGATTACTTGAAAATAGCAAACAATCGAAATGTAAATGAAAAATTTGAACTTAGAGATAAAGGTGTTTATATTTTTAAGGAAGGTGTTGATAAAGATAGTTATGGAAATCCTCAATCACGAGCAGCTTCAAGGACGGATAAAAGAAGTGCCAGAAGGTTAAAGTTTAGGAGAAAACTTAGAAAATATGAAACCCTCAAAGCACTTATTAAGCATAAAATGTGTCCTCTTGAAATGGAAGATTTAGAAAAATGGAGACAATTTAAAAATCCAATCACTGGTAAATTGGAAACATTTAAGCATTACCCAACTAATTCTGATTTTATAGAGTGGTTACAAACAGATAATCAAGGAGAAAAAAATAATGCAGAAGACAAAAAACTAAGAAAGTCAAAAACTAAAAACCCATATTTTTTCCGCAATAAAGCTGCAAACGAAAAAATAAATAATCTACATCAATTAGGGAGAGCATTTTACCATATTGCCCAACGAAGGGGTTTTTTAAGTGGAAGATTAGATAAAAGCGATATTGTTTTTATTGAAAAAGTAAAAGCAGAATTATATGAATGCATAGCTGACACAGATAATTTTACAGATTTGTTTTTTGAAATAAATAATTTTTTCAATCCTAGAACTTCAGAAGATTCCAATGATGAAAATAAAGAATTACTTAAACTCCAAAAGAAGATTGAAAATGATTTTAAAAAATTAAAAAATGATTTTAAAGAATGTAAAAATTATATAGTTGAGTTGTTAACTAAGCAACCAAAACTTGGACCAGTAAAACAACAAATTTCAGATTTAACCGAAGAAATTGAAAAAAATAACCTTAAAACAATAGGGCAACTATTTTATAACTGGCATTTGGAGGATAAAAAAATCAGAAAAAATTATTTAGGACGGGAAGAACACTACGAAGCAGAATTTAAAGAAATATGCAAAGTACAAGGCATACCAGAAAATAGTGAAATTTACAAAGAGATATACAATGGTATTTTTTATCAAAGAAAATTAAAATCTCAAAAAGGCTTGGTTGGCAAATGTACACTTGAGCCAAAATACCCACGTTGCCCTGTTTCTCATCCTGAATTTGAAATGTTTAGGGCGTTAAAATTTATCAATAATGTTAAACGAAAAGAAGGAGAAGAATGGCGACTATTAAATGATGAAGAAAAGAAAAAAATATGGCATAAATTTTTTAGAAAGAAAGATCAGTTTGATTTCAAAGAAATAGCAAAAATAATTAATCCAAATTATCCTCAAACCCACAAATTAGAGGATGATCCCGACCCTAAAAAGGAGTATTTCAATTATAAAGGTAATGCAACGGTAACGGGTTGTTATACGTCAGGCTGTCTGATGGAAATTTTGGGCAAGGACTGGAAAGAAAAAGAAAGTTGGGAAAGCCGAAATTGGCAAGATATTTTAGAAAACCCAATTTGGAAAACTAACTTATTTAATAGATGCAAAAAGAAAGAAATTAGAGACAGAAAAACGAATGAGGTAAAAGGAGAAAAAAAAATTGACACTATTGTAAATGATGTATGGCACGTTTTATTTACTTATGACAAAAAAAGCAAACAAAAAGAATTTGCAATTAATTATTTTGGTGCAGATGATAATGAATCCGAGGCATTTTCTAAAATCCAATTAAAGCAGGAATATGCCTCATTTAGCATAAAAGCATTGCGTAACATCAATCAATTTTTGAGAGAAGGATTGATAGAAACCTATGCTGTATTTCTTGCTAAAATACCAGAGCTAATACCCGATATTTGGAATAATCCTGAAGATCAAAAATTAATACGTGATGAAATAAATTATCGGATAAATAATTTTAGAGAAACTAAAAGGAAACAAACCATTGTTAATGATTTATATAAAAATTTCAGAGATGAATTTGGACGTAAGGACAAAACCTACCTATTGGACGATAAGGACAAAGAAAATACGATAAACAAAATTATTTCTTTTTATGGAAAAAAAACATTAAGCGAAAAAAGTAACGATGAACAAGAAGAAATAAAAGAATTTGTTATTACCAATTTCAAAAATTGTATTCATAAAAATACGTTTATTAAAATTAAAAGAGTTGATAAAGTAATCCAAGATTTTTTTATTGAGCATCCTGCATTAGGTATTGATGAAGAAAAGGCAAATAAATTGTATCATCCATCGGATATAGAAAAATTTAAAGAACCAATCACCAAAAAAGATAAAGATGATAATCTTATTAAAGACAGAAACGGAAATATATTAGAATTTCTTAATTCCCCCATAAGTGGCTCAATTAAAAATCCAACCGTTTTTAGAGCTATGTTTCAACTTCGTAAAGTATTGGATGAACTTATTAGAACCGAAAAAATTGATAGAGAGACTCGAGTTCACATTGAAGTTGCCGGTAATTTGAATGATATGAATTATCGAAAAGCAATAGAAGATTGGCAAGCTGAAAGAGAAAAAGAAAACCAACACTACAAAGAGATTATAATTGGTTTATTTAAAGCTGAAAAAAATATTGATATAACTGACCCTGAAGATGATGATATAAAAAAAATAAAAAGTTGGTATGATCAATATTTACTTGAAAATGATAAAAATCTATTTGATTTACTACCCAAAGATGAAAAAGATCCAGTAAAAAAATATCGATTATGGAGAGAACAAGAGGGAAGATGTGTTTACACGGGAAAACAAATCCCGCTTCATAAATTATTTGATGGAATTTCATTTGATATTGAACACACCATTCCTAGAAGTAAATCAAACGACAATTCGCTGGAAAACTTAACCATTTGCGATGCTACTTTTAATCGCCAAAATAAAATAGGAAGAATTCCTTTTGAGTTGGGAGAAGAAAAGCATAAGGAGATTTTAGGTTATATAGCACATTGGCAAAAGAAATATAAAGACCTCGAAAAACAAATTAAAAAATTAGCCAAACAAGCAGCAGCTAATAAGGATAATAAAGAAAAGCACGATAAAATTGTAAGAGATAAACACAAATTAACATTTGAGAAAAATTACTGGTCTGCTAAATATAGCCGTTTTACAATGGAAGAAGTTCCTGATGGTTTCACCAATCGTAATTTGAATGACACAAGAATTATTTCACGTTATGCTCAGCAATGGTTAAAAAGCTACTTCGATACAGTACACTCAATTAATGGAAACATTACCTCTGATTTTCGTAAAATTTGGGGGTTACAAAAAGAATACGACTCAAAACAAAGAACAAATCACATTCATCATTGTATAGATGCCATAACAATAGCTTGTATTACAAAAGATAAATACGACCAACTCTCTCACGCATACCAATTAGAAGAAACGGGAGCGAAAGAGGTTGCAACTAAACTAAAAACAGAATCAAAACCTTGGAAAACATTTGTTCCTGATTTAAAAAAATTAAATGATGAAGTTATTATTACCCATCAATTCTTAGATAATCTTCCAAAACAAACTAAAAAATATTTGAGAGTTAGGGGCAAAAAACAATACGTTGTTGAATATAAAAAGGATTTAAACGGAAAATACTTATTAGATGTTAAAGGTAAGAGAATAATAGAAAAAGATGATGAAGATAAAATTATTTACAACTTAAAAGACGGTAAAAGAATTCCTAAAATACAAAAAGGAGATACGGTTAGAGGACAATTGCACCAAGAAACTTTTTATGGTGCTATAAAAGTAGCTCAACGAGAGAATAATAAAATATTAAAAGATGAGCAAGGAGAAATAATATTTGAAAAAGATAAAGAAGGCAATGAAATTTTTTATGTAATCCGAAAAGAGCTTGAAAAACTTAAAAAGGAAGATGTTGAAAAAATTGTAGATGAAGAGATTAAGAAGAAAATAAAAAGTATTATTGGAACACAAATTACATTCAAAAAAACAGGAGCAACAATAAAACATCCTATTTGGCAAAATGAAGAAAAGCAAATTCCTATTAAAAAAGTAAGGCTGTTTACCAATGTGAAAAACCCTTTGCTAGATTTTAAAAAGCATCGAGACCCATCAAAATCTTCACACAAACATAAAGAACAAATTTATGTAACCAATGCAGAAAATTATTGCCTTGCGATTTATGAAGGGGAAAATGAAAATAGAAAAGTAGAGCGTATTTCTAAACTTGTAAATAATATTGATGCAGGCAAGAAATTTAAATTATCAAATAGAAATGATGAAAATTTTCCACCATTAAGCGATGAGAAAACTGGATATATAAATATTGCTACTTTAAAAAAAGGACAAATGATGTTACGGAATATAATGAATGAATCTATGGAGGATATTTTAGATTTATCTCTTGAAGAACAATTGAATCGCTTATTTATTATAGAAGGCATTGATAAAGATGGAATAAAAGTTCGCTACCATAATGAGGCAAGACAAGGAACAGAATTAGTGAAATTTATGAAAGAGGTTATAAGTCAACAAAATATAGCAGAAAATAAATTAGATAAAAATGGTAAAGTAAAAGAAAGTAAAATTACTGGACCTGTTGGTGGAGTTAAAGTAGGTGAGCACAAAAATTTTCCATATCAAAAGTTCAAACCAGGCAATTTTAACGCTTTTATATCAGGAGTAGATTTTAAAATAACCCCAACAGGAAAAATCGAAATAATTTAAAAACAACTATGTACATTTGAAACAAAATGCAACATGCGAAAAAACATTGATATCGACTAAGCTATTTTAATTTAACTTTAGCTACTTGTTTTTTTTAAAACAACAGTGTAAAAGGTTTGATGGTAGAAGCGGTACTTTGGTTGGTGGCTCAAAATGAAAAACAACGATTGGATAATCTAGCCCAAAAAGAAAAAGAAGATTTAGGCTTGTTGTTATTGACGCAACAAGCCGATAGAACTGATGTGGCACGTAGAGAAGAGGTAATGGAAATTTTAAACAAAAAATAAAACGAAAGTTACAAGTTTTTTCATTAAAAAAAGAGTTCTTTGAAAAATTATTAGGATTAAAAAAATGAAATCAAACACGCCTTAACGTGTGGATAATCATTTATTTATATAAGTCGGTGTACAACAGCTAACGTAGAGGAAAAAATAGCTTGGAATCGGTTGTGGTTTGATTAAAGATTAGAGAAAACGATATTCGCTCGGCTTGGTTTAAATAGGGTTGCAAGTTGTGGTTTGATTAAAGATTAGAGAAAACGATATTACTTATCTTATTGGTTTATTAAAGGCTCGAGTTGTGGTTTGATTAAAGATTAGAGAAAACGATATTTTGAAGCCCATCCAATTTTTGTCAATGATGGTTGTGGTTTGATTAAAGATTAGAGAAAACGATATTAGGCTATTGGCTCAAGAGGTTTGATGCGTAGTTGTGGTTTGATTAAAGATTAGAGAAAACGATATTTGGCTCAATGTTTAATTTAGAATCGGCATAGTTGTGGTTTGATTAAAGATTAGAGAAAACGATATTCTCTTTTCGCTATATGAATTTCCACCTCGGTTGTGGTTTGATTAAAGATTAGAGAAAACGATATTATATACGCTTGGTTCAATTCCTCGCGTCAAGTTGTGGTTTGATTAAAGATTAGAGAAAACGATATTATTGCAAGGTGTAGGGTGGCAGATCAAAGAGTTGTGGTTTGATTAAAGATTAGAGAAAACGATATTTATACCTTATAATTTAGGTAATAATGCTTAGTTGTGGTTTGATTAAAGATTAGAGAAAACGATATTTAAAAGTTTTAGACCAATCAGAAATCACGGGTTGTGGTTTGATTAAAGATTAGAGAAAACGATATTTCAATATTCTCTTAATATATAACCCTCTTTGTTGTGGTTTGATTAAAGATTAGAGAAAACGATATTCGCTCGGCTTGGTTTAAATAGGGTTGCAAGTTGTGGTTTGATTAAAGATTAGAGAAAACGATATTTAATATTAAGAGTACATATGGAGCTACTAGTTGTGGTTTGATTAAAGATTAGAGAAAACGATATTATTCATTTCAGAATTTAACGGGCTTCAGGTGTTGTGGTTTGATTAAAGATTAGAGAAAACGATATTAAATCATTTTTAAGCTTTGCAAATTGTGCTGTTGTGGTTTGATTAAAGATTAGAGAAAACGATATTCTCATCTAAATAATATAAAGCGTCCTCTTTGTTGTGGTTTGATTAAAGATTAGAGAAAACGATATTGCACCATGTCTTCTGATGCGAATGTTAAGGGTTGTGGTTTGATTAAAGATTAGAGAAAACGATATTAAGCTCAACCGAACTAATTGAGGAGTATTTGTTGTGGTTTGATTAAAGATTAGAGAAAACGATATTTATGAGCTCTTCATTTGCAATGTTGGCAATGTTGTGGTTTGATTAAAGATTAGAGAAAACGATATTGAAGCTCGTATATATATATGAACGAACTAGGTTGTGGTTTGATTAAAGATTAGAGAAAACGATATTAAGTCGGCGACACGTATCGCTTTTATTTAAGTTGTGGTTTGATTAAAGATTAGAGAAAACGATATTTAGTACTGTTAAGCGCTCATTGCCTTTGAGTTGTGGTTTGATTAAAGATTAGAGAAAACGATATTCCGATAAATTTGAAACGCACGCACTTGAAGTTGTGGTTTGATTAAAGATTAGAGAAAACGATATTAAAGGAATCTTTTTTCCGTTTACTTTTTCGGTTGTGGTTTGATTAAAGATTAGAGAAAACGATATTCTTTTTTATGGACAAGTTGAGAATCTTGGAGTTGTGGTTTGATTAAAGATTAGAGAAAACGATATTATTGGTAGCATCGGCAATAGCCGTTTCTTGGTTGTGGTTTGATTAAAGATTAGAGAAAACGATATTACTTATCTTATTGGTTTATTTAAGCATCGAGTTGTGGTTTGATTAAAGATTAGAGAAAACGATATTAAGTCGCTTTTTTAAGAATTTAACTTTTTAGTTGTGGTTTGATTAAAGATTAGAGAAAACGATATTAACTGAAAAAGAGTTGAAAGAGTATAACTTGTTGTGGTTTGATTAAAGATTAGAGAAAACGATATTATACAGAAGTCACTAAATCTACAAACCAGTGTTGTGGTTTGATTAAAGATTAGAGAAAACGATATTTAACACCGGCGCAACTGCTACAGCGCCGTAGTTGTGGTTTGATTAAAGATTAGAGAAAACGATATTACGAGTGTTGGTTATTAAAAAAGACAAGGTGTTGTGGTTTGATTAAAGATTAGAGAAAACGATATTCAGTTCCAGTTGTCAATTTCAGTGTCCACAGTTGTGGTTTGATTAAAGATTAGAGAAAACGATATTCTATCACCACAAAGCAAACGATGTTCACCAGTTGTGGTTTGATTAAAGATTAGAGAAAACGATATTATATTCAAAAGGTGAGGTTGTAAAGATTAGGTTGTGGTTTGATTAAAGATTAGAGAAAACGATATTATATTTTATCGCAAATAGTTTCATCGGTAAGTTGTGGTTTGATTAAAGATTAGAGAAAACGATATTATATCAAACCCAAATACTTGATGACTATACGTTGTGGTTTGATTAAAGATTAGAGAAAACGATATTTTTAAATAATAGGTCTTTTGCAGGTTGCTGTTGTGGTTTGATTAAAGATTAGAGAAAACGATATTAAAAAAAAAGACTGGCTTCCGCCAGTCTCGTTGTGGTTTGATTAAAGATTAGAGAAAACGATATTTGCTGTTTTTTAAACCTTATGCTGTTTGTAGTTGTGGTTTGATTAAAGATTAGAGAAAACGATATTAAGATAAAAACAATACAAGCATCTTCGGTAGTTGTGGTTTGATTAAAGATTAGAGAAAACGATATTCGTCTATGATTTAACCTACACGCCTTTAGGGTTGTGGTTTGATTAAAGATTAGAGAAAACGATATTATCGTATGCACTCGATGCCATACGTTTTTCGTTGTGGTTTGATTAAAGATTAGAGAAAACGATATTCAAGTCCAAGCATTAGCATCATCTCGACTGTTGTGGTTTGATTAAAGATTAGAGAAAACGATATTTCGTTAATTTTTAACTTTCCTGTAATTCCAGTTGTGGTTTGATTAAAGATTAGAGAAAACGATATTTATGCACATTATTTTAATCTAAGTGGTATTGTTGTGGTTTGATTAAAGATTAGAGAAAACGATATTATAATCAAGCAGAGGTAACGCACACATATAGTTGTGGTTTGATTAAAGATTAGAGAAAACGATATTCTGCTGTGAATATCAAGTCTTCTTTTAGTGGTTGTGGTTTGATTAAAGATTAGAGAAAACGATATTTGGTAACCTCTATTGATTTATTGGTAGCCTGTTGTGGTTTGATTAAAGATTAGAGAAAACGATATTTACTTAACTGTTTGATATTTAATTGAATATGTTGTGGTTTGATTAAAGATTAGAGAAAACGATATTAATACACAAACTTGTTGGTTAACAGCACTGGTTGTGGTTTGATTAAAGATTAGAGAAAACGATATTCTAACCAACGAAAACGCCAAATGGTACTAGTTGTGGTTTGATTAAAGATTAGAGAAAACGATATTAGTTTAAATGTTGTTGTTAGTGAATTGGTGGTTGTGGTTTGATTAAAGATTAGAGAAAACGATATTTATGCTGATTATAGCCAATAATACTTTCGTGTTGTGGTTTGATTAAAGATTAGAGAAAACGATATTAAATTGAACATTCACCAGATAGAACCATTAGTTGTGGTTTGATTAAAGATTAGAGAAAACGATATTATAAACAGGCTTTAAATTAAACATGTATACGTTGTGGTTTGATTAAAGATTAGAGAAAACGATATTTACGAATTTAGGTTTTACAACGCCTTTTCAGTTGTGGTTTGATTAAAGATTAGAGAAAACGATATTATTGGTAGCATCGGCAATAGCCGTTTCTTGGTTGTGGTTTGATTAAAGATTAGAGAAAACGATATTTTTTTGATAAAATTAGATAAAGGTATACTGGTTGTGGTTTGATTAAAGATTAGAGAAAACGATATTTTATTTTCTGATGTTTTAAATAAACTACCTGTTGTGGTTTGATTAAAGATTAGAGAAAACGATATTATACGGCGCAAGAGTGTACGATAGAATGTTGTTGTGGTTTGATTAAAGATTAGAGAAAACGATATTTCTGCTAAAGCGAAATCAATACCTTGTATTGTTGTGGTTTGATTAAAGATTAGAGAAAACGATATTAAAAAGGTCCTTTCCTGGATTGATGGTTTTGTTGTGGTTTGATTAAAGATTAGAGAAAACGATATTAGAGGTTATAAAATTTCTCAAACATTAACGGTTGTGGTTTGATTAAAGATTAGAGAAAACGATATTCTAATAAGCTTTATAAATTTTTAGCTGTTTGTTGTGGTTTGATTAAAGATTAGAGAAAACGATATTATTACCGTGAGAAGTTTCATAGTTAGGTGTGTTGTGGTTTGATTAAAGATTAGAGAAAACGATATTACGGAGAGCGACATCACGCTTTACAACATAGTTGTGGTTTGATTAAAGATTAGAGAAAACGATATTCCCCACAGGATGCGGGCGCCTTAGAATATGGTTGTGGTTTGATTAAAGATTAGAGAAAACGATATTAGTTGCGCTTGCAGCGGGAGTGTTCATTAAACTGTGTCATACCCTTTAATTCTATCACTAAAATACAAATTTAAATCATTTCTGATTGCCGCCCAAGCAAATATTTGACCATTCCATTTTGTTTGTGCATTGATAATGGCTAAATATACTTGTTTTAAGATTGCGTTTTCTGAGGAAAAAGCCCCTTTGGTTTTAGTTACTTTCCTAATCATTCGATGGTAACTTTCTATTGGATTGGTTGTGTACATTATTCTTTTTAATTGTGGTGAATACTTGTAAATATTAGACAACCTATCCCAGTTCTTATCCCAGCTTTTAAATATTGCAGGATATTTTTTGTTCCATTTTTCTCTTGCTTGCTCAAGTGATTCCTGTCCTTTCTGTTCTGTTGGAGCCTGATAAACCGCTTTTAAATCTTTCATTACTTCCCTTAAATCTGAATAAGTTACATATTTTGCACTGTTTCGCATTTGATGTACCAAACATAGCTGCACTTCTGTTTTAGGGTAATAATCCTCTATGGCATCACCAAACCCTGATAGATTATCTATACAGGCTATAAAAATATCTTCTATTCCGCGATTTTGTAAATCATTCAAAACCTGACGCCAAAAACTACTGCTTTCACTATTACCAAAATAAATCCCTAAAACCTCCTTAATGCCATCCATAGAAACTCCTAAAACAGAATAAACAGCCTTGCTCTTTACCTGCCCTTCTTCTCTTACTTTGTAATGCATCGCATCAAGCCAAACCAAGGGATAGACACTTTCTAAAGGCCTATTTTGCCATTCTTTAATTTCCGGTATAATTCTGTCGGTTATACTGCTTATGGTGCCGTCTGAAACTTCAAAATCATACATCTCGCGTAAATGGCTTTGAATATCTGAATAACTCATCCCTAAACCATATAATCCCAGAACCTTTTTATCAATATCACTACTGATAGTAACTTGGCGCTTAGGTATGGTTTGTGGTTCAAATGATCCATTTCTATCACGAGGTGTAACTAATTCAAATCGCCCTAAACCACTTTTTATTTGCTTCTTGCCTCCGCCATTCCTGCGATTCTTTGAGGTTTTTGTCTCTTGTATGTGACTCTTAATTTCGCTCTCAAGTGATGCTTCTAAAATCATTTTCAATAGTGGTGTAAAAACACCATCATTCCCTGTTAAAGCCTTGCCTTCTTTTATTTTCTCAATGGCCGTCTTGGAAAAAGTCTCAAAATCAAATCTTTCTTTCATAATGTGTCAAATTTAAAAATTCTAAATTATAATTTTTATTTTTGACACAGTTTATTGAATATACTCAATTTTTATAATTGACGCTTGAATCACCATATAAAAAAATAATTAAAATTAGGCATTTATAAAAATAAATAATTAAATTTGATAGCTCCTTAAAATACAAAGCAATATGTCTTGTACATAAATGTTATAAATATGTTTTTATATGAGGTTAAACAGTCTTCTCCCTTTATTACAAAAATGCAACTCAGCATTGACATTTTTAACAAAACAATTAATATTTTATAAAAATATAAATTGTTTAACTTTAAAAGCATTATTAATCTAATTTTAATATAATGATGAAAAATATTTTTATATTACTGTTCTTATTACCGCTAATTTCAAGTTGTGGTCATGACAAATATCAAAAACCAGAACCAAATAAACCAAATTCTATAACTATCAAAACTATTGAAATAAACAAAATAAATTTCTATTTTGAAAATTCTGGAAGTATCAATGGCTACTTAGAAGGCAAAGATTTTAGACAATCTATCAGAACAATATTACTCAAAATAGAGGGGAAAAATCATAATTCATACTTTGTCAATTCAAAAGCATATCCAGAACCAAATATGCTAAACAGAATTACCAAAAATGATATTAGAACTAACGGAATGGAAAATTCAGATCACAAATTTATATTCACCAATGCCATTAATAATTCAAAAGGAAATGACCTTAGCATTGTAATTACTGATGGTATATACTCTGTAAAAAATGGTAATATCAACGATGTTGAGGTTGATATAAAAGCTGCCTTTGAGAAAGCCCTTACAACCAATACAATTGAAACGGTTGTATTAAAAATGTCTTCTAATTTTGATGGTACTTATTATTCTGAAACATGCAAACTTGGTCATAAAGCAATAAAAATAAATCAAAGCAGACCATATTATATCTTGTTGTTTGGTAATAAAGATATAATAAATAAAGCATTAAATGAAATTGTGGTAACTACTGATTTAAATGGTTATAAAGAGGAAGCTAGATTTTTTGTCACCAAAGGTTTAAGTGTTGGTAATACTGCTTTAACTTTAGGAGAGGAAAAGAAAGGAAATTTTAAATCTGCAACACACGGCAATGGAGTGGTAAGAGAGATTATAGATGCTGAAAAAATTTCAGGTGGTAATTTACTACCAAAAGATCGATATCTGCAATTTGGGATTGCGTTAGATTACTCAAAACTACCCATTCCAAAAACTTATCTTAAAAATAAAACAAATTATTCAATTGAAGACAATACTGGTTATTCAGTTGAAGAAATTATTGAAGTCGATAAAATGGATAAAACTAGTAAAACGTTCAAGTGGATTAAAAAACAAAATGACACAGGTAAATTTAAGTATACACATATTATGGTAGTTAAGGGTAAAACAAATTTATTTGGTGATTTAAAAATTAAACTTAATATGAATTTCCCTTCTTGGATTGCTGAAACAGGATCGATTGATGATTGTAAAATTAAGGGGGATACTACTACAACATTTGCTTTTGACCGCTTAATGAAAGGGGTTTCAACCGCTTATCAAAAAACAAATAATAAAAATGAATTTTTTGAAATAAAAATTAATATTAAACAATAATACAATGAACAACTTTATAGCAATGCTTTATGAATTCCTCTTTAATTATGATACATATCAAACATTATTAGGAATGGTCTTTGACAATTTAGATTATGGTAAAATGGGATGGATGTTAATTTTAGTGCCGGTAATATCCTTAATTATGTTTTATAAATTTTGGGATCCAGTAAAAGGTGCAAAATTAAAATGGTACTTAAGCCTTGTTTTTATTATTATTTTATGTTATGCCATTACCACTGGAATACTCTATAATAATTCCGAAATATTGCAATATATAGGAAACGCTACCGGAGCTGTTGGCGAGGTTGATGCAGATTATTTTATTCTTCAAATGAGCATAATATCATTGGTTTATGCTTTAATAATATCAATAGTATTTTCAATAACTTTTTTCAGATTTTTAAGTACAAATAATAGATATAATCCTTTTTAAATTATGGCAAAATTATATGTTTTCGGAATCGGAGGTACTGGTTCCAGAGTAATTAAAGCGTTGACAATGTTGTTGGCCTCAGGTGTGAAATTAGCAAATGGATTTGATACGGTTGTTCCCATTATTATTGATCCCGATACAGCAAATGGCGATCTGAACAGGACTGGAGATATTTTGTTGAAATATCAAAACATTGTTAAAGAAGCTGGCAATGGCAAATCTTTTTTTGGTACCAAAATAAAAACCCTTACACAATTAACCAATGAACATGTACCAAACATCAGCAATAATTTTAAGTTCAGCATTGATGGCAGCGGTCAGAAGTTTGGGGATTCTATTGATTATAATGGATTAGACGATGAAAATAAAGCATTAATTGATTTGTTGTTTAGCAAGGATAATATTAATGCAGATATGACAGTTGGGTTTAAAGGAAACCCCAATATAGGCAGTGTGGTTTTGAATAAAATTGTTGGCTCGGAAGAATACAAGGAATTCGCCAATTCTTTTAATTTAGGTGATGCAATTTTTATAATTAGTTCCATATTTGGGGGCACAGGTGCATCGGGTTTCCCATTATTATTGAAAAATTTTAGAACAAATGACCCCACAAAACTAAATTCTAATATAATAAGTGCTGCTAAAATTGGTGCAATTTCATATCTCCCTTACTTCAAAGTATCAGACAATGATGGAAATCAAAAAGAAATTGAATCAGCAACATTTTTTGGAAAAGCCAAAGCTGCTTTGAGTTATTACGAACATGCCATATTTAACAATCAGAATTCCTTAAACGTATTTTATTATATTGGTGATAATGCCAACAATAACATGAAGTATGCGGTAGGTAATGCTGAGCAGAAAAACGATGCGCATTTTGTGGAATTGGCAGGTGCTTTGGCGATTGTTGATTTTACAAAAGACCTCCCAAATATTAATCTAAATAATAAAATAAATATTAAAGAATTTGGGGTAGAAAATGGGGATTTTAATCTAAAATTTGACAGTTTAGGACAAGATTCAAAGGATGAATTAAAAGTGCCACTGTCTAAATTATATTTATTTGATAAATTTATTAAAAAATCTATGGAGGAATTAAAGAAATCTCCTGGAAGCTTTAATGGAGATGGTGGAATTAGCGCTAATTTTTACATTTCAGATTTTTATAAAATTGATTTTGTTACTTTTTTGAAATATTTCAAAGAATGGATGGACGAAATGAAAGGTAACGATATTTCATTTGCACCTTTTCATGACAATCAAACTCATGACAACCTCTTCGATTTTATTATTGGTAATGAAGTTTCGAAAGGGGGAACCTTCTCTAAAAATAAGGCAACAGGTGATATTCTGATAAAAAATGCAAACGAGTTAATTAAAGTAGGTAAATTTAATAGTGAAACGGAAGAGTCTAGGTTCCTGAAAGTTTTTGACTATCTTTTAGAAATACAAGTTAAAAATATTTTAAATATAAAATAATATGGCAAAGAAAGTCTTTAGAATACATACCCGGGGTGCTTTAACGAATGATTGGTTTTCATCAATAGCTATTGATGATAAGCTTATTGACAGTATTAGCACCAGTGGTGGTGACGGAAAAAAATTACCAACATCTATTCCTAGCCCCTTTGCGCGAATTGATTTGGTACGAACCGCTTTTGCAGTAGTTGGTGATAGCGGACAATTAGACGGGATTGCAAGAAATGGAAGAGCTACAGGTTCTGATAATCATAAGCTAATCTCAGAT